>ERZ773212.1292-NODE-1292-length-11553-cov-15.888241_pt1 | contig 11553 bp, 12 predicted proteins | sample MGYA00581005_ERZ773212 | MGnify/ENA primary metagenome ERZ773212 (study PRJEB29015, sample SAMEA2738154) | human oral metagenome | biome: human oral; feature: human-associated habitat; material: saliva | place: China | collected 2196 ... | reverse complement strand
GCGGCCTGGGTGCGTTCATGAACTGGGACGGCCCCACCTTCACCGATTCCGGCGGATTCCAGGTGATGAGCCTGGGTTCGGGCTTCAAGAAGGTTATCGATATGGGTACCGTCGCGGACGCTAAGGGCGCCGACGGCCGCCCCCTCGGTGACGACGACGTGGCAAAGGGTAAGGAACGCCTCGCCCACATTGACGACGACGGCGTGAACTTCAAGTCGCACATTGACGGCTCGATTCACCGCTTCACCCCCGAGGTGTCCATGCAGGTCCAGCACCAGATCGGTGCCGACGTCATGTTTGCCTTCGACGAGCTGACCACCCTCTACAACTCCCGCGGCTACCAGGAGGAGGCGCTCGAACGCACCCGCCTGTGGGCGCTGCGCTGCATCGCCGAGCACCAGCGCCTGACCGAAGAGCGCGTGGGCAAACCCTACCAGGCACTGTTCGGCGTCATTCAGGGTGCACAGTACGAGGACCTGCGCCGCAAGGCATGCCAGGACCTCGGCTCCATGCCCTTCGACGGCTTCGGCATCGGCGGCGCGCTCGAAAAGGAAAACCTCGGCACCATCGTGCGCTGGTGCGCCGAAGAGCTGCCCGAATCCAAGCCCCGCCACCTGCTCGGAATCTCCGAACCCGACGACATCTTCGTCGGCATCGAGAACGGTGTAGACACCTTCGACTGCGTCTCCCCCACCCGCGTGGCACGCAACGCCGCCGTCTACTCCCCCACCGGCCGCTACAACATCACCAACGCGCGCTTCAAGGCGGACTTCTCGCCCATCTACGAGGGCTGCGACTGCTACACCTGCACCCACTATACCCGCGCCTACCTGCGCCACCTCTTCAAGGCGGACGAGCGTCTGGCGGCGACCCTTGCCTCCATCCACAATGAGCGCTTCATCGTGCGCATGGTGGACGACGCCCGCGAAGCCATCAAGGACGGCACCTACTTCGAGTACCGTGACGAATTCCTCGGCAACTACTACTCCGGCAAGAAGCCCTAAACCCGCTCTTCAACCCGTTTAAGGAGAACCCTATGAGCATCACTCATGTTCCCGATGAGGAGCTTCTCGTCTTCGACCACGAGATCGCAGCCCCGGTCGAGGACGTCTTCGGCGCCTACCTGGACCCCGAACTGCTGGTCCGCTGGTACGGCCCCGCAGGCTGGCACGTGCGCCCCACCGACGTTGTCGTGGAGCCCGTCGTCGGCGGCCTGCAGCGTCTGTCCATGATCAACGAGGTGGACCCCTCGGTGTCCTGCATTCTGCAGAGCCGCTTTTTGAGCATCGAACCGTTCAAAGAGCTCGAATACGCCGAGCAGCTGCCCGACCACCTGGGCAACCCCGGTAGCGTGCTGGTGTACCAGCGTCACCGGTTCTTCCCCGAAACCGTGATTACCGCCGACGGCGTGGGAGCCGGTACCCGCATCGTCATTGAGATTGGCCCCATGCCCGCCTCGGTCCACGAGGAGGTGCGCACCACCTGGCGTTCGACCTTCGCCCGCCTGGATGACGTGCTTGCCGCCCGTGCCCGCGGAGAGCTCTAAAACCCACCGCGCTGCACTCGCTGCCGCGCCAGCTGCTTGAGATAGCTTTGAAACACGCAAGCGCCGCGTTGACGAATGATTCGTCAACGCGGCGCTTGTGTTTAATACCCGTGTCTTGCCGGGTATGACCCCTAAACTAGTTGGTCAGCTTCACGGTAATGACGGTGCTGCCACCATCCAGGGACACGCACTCGGGGGTCGCACGATCCGCGCCGTCACCCGGCTTCCAGTAGCAGCGTGCCGACATGACGGTACGCTCACCATTCGCCTTACCGGTCACCTCGGCAGGGTTCTGCACCACAAACTGGCGGATCAGCTCACGCGCAAACAGGCAATCCACCGCGCCGGAGGTCACCTGAACCGTAGCGTTGTGCTTCAGGTAGCCGGTAGCGTCCATGCTGCCGCAGCTACCGCCCGCAGACTGAACATCCGAGCTGGACAGGCTCGCAGTGCTCGACGCCTTCGCCGCTGCGCTCGCCGCAGTATTCGCCTTAGCCGATGCGGAGGCGCTCGCCGCCGCGCTCGCCTGCACGGTCGCCGTGGGGCTTGCGGTGGTGATGGTTCCGGGGCTCACAGTAGTAGCCGCGGTGGAGGTGTGAACAGTACCGGCAGTCGGGGTGCTTTCAGTGACCGTTACGGTGCGGGTGGGGCTGGCGCTTGCCTTCGCGCTCGTAGCGCTCGGGCTGGGGGTTGCGGTGGCGCTCGGGGAGGCGGCGGTAGTGGCTCCTCCGGAGCATGCCGACAGCGCCAGCAGGAGCGTAGCGCCCAATGCTACAGGGCTGTAGCGCTTCGCGGTGCCGAGCGTAGTAGAACGAGTCTGAGTAGAACGAGCCTGGGTAGAAGTCTGGGTAGAGTGCTTCTGTGCCGGATGCATGGTGACCTTTCTGCGTCATCGGTTCGGGTTCCTAACCAGTATTCTAAAGACGCTACCTGTGAGCTAGCTATACGGCATCTGAGGAGCCCGCAAGGTGCCCCTCCCTCTGGGTATAACGAGATGGGGGCGTATCGGGAAGAATGCAATAGGAGGGGCTCCCCGGCATCGCGGGGAGCCCCTCCTGAGCTATTCACCACTCATTGACTCTGGTATGGGCGCTTAGCCTTCGTGCCTGCCACGCACCAGAATAGTGTGCCCGTTTCCGTCATGGCAGCTTATCGAGCTATTCTCAATCTCGCCGAAACAGGTCAGCTGATGACCCTCAGCTGCGGGCACAGTCACCACATCCCAGGTGTGCATCATCTTCGTGTTTGCGGTGGTGGTTTCCGCGTGCAGAGCCGAGGACTCATTCGCGGTATTCACCTCGCTAGCGCCGGTCAGGAAGTTCATGCGAGTCACCTCCACCGGACCGGCAAAAGTACGACCGACCGCACCGTTACCGTCACCGGTCTGCTCACCGGTGCGGCGCTCGCACACCAGGGTTCCATCCGCGGGGTTCAGCTCGCAGAGGGTGCGCTCGTCATCGCTCTTGAAACGGTAATAGCCGGCACCGGAATCGTAGTAGGAGGGCTCCATGAGGAAGGGAATCGGGGGAGCATCCGGGTTTTCCAGGCGAGCCACAAAGGCGACGTCCTCGCCGATGGTGCATTCGGGGGCGCCGCGATCCTCGCGACGGTTCTCAGCCATCGCGTACTGCGGGTTCCAGTAGCAGGTGGCGTCCTGGACCTTCGCAACCTGGTGCTGGGTCATGTTGTCGTCGGCACGCGGGGTGGTGACGTACTCGGTCAGCACGTCCAGGGCATGGGCGCAGTCCACGGTACCGCGCAGCACCATGATTTCCGCGCCGGTCTTCAGGTAGCCCTTGCGGCCAATGTGTCCGCAGCGCTCACCAGCGGAGGCGCGCTCAGCCTCCACTTTTTCGGGTGCGCGGGGCGTCGCAGCAGCAGGGGGGTTTGCGACCGCGGCGGGGGTTCCCTTCGCCTCAGCGGGTGCGGATGATTCGGAAGCCTTCGCCTCGGCGCTCTCTGCGGGGGCTGACACCCGGGTCTCGGTGACGGTCGGCTCGGTCTTCTTCGTCGGCGACGGGGACGCCGTGGAAGAAGGGAGCGGGTACTGCGAGTGGTTAGCCGTGTTGGAGGGGCTGGGGGTCGACGAGGAGTTTTCGCTCTGAGAACCGCCAAAGCAGCCGGTCAGGGCGAGGAGCAGGGCGGCGGCGCATCCGGTGACGCGCATCGTGCGGCGACCCCAGCCGACGGGGTCTGCCTGAGCGTGGTGAAACGACATTGTTATCTCCTGGAGATGAACCTTTTGCACCCTTTGCAGAAGGTATTTAAAGCATACGCTTAACCCCCTTCAATGCCGTTTTATTACAGCGGAGCGCCCCCTACTTCTGCGGCAGATAGGGACTCAATAGTTCACGCTGCTCGGGGGTCAGTCGAGTCAGTCGCCCCGCAATGGAGTCCCAGAACGCCAGCACGGTAAAAGCGCGCACGCATTCACGGCCGTCCACCGGGGAGAGAATCGAGTAGCCAATACGCACGGATGCGGCGCTCACCTTCTCCACGCTCAAGCGCACCGGCACGGGCTCACCGGTGTAGGGCAGCTGAGCCAGGTAGCGGATGCCGTGCTCGGCAATGAGTGCCTGTACGCCCTCGGTGACCAGCTCAAAAAGCGGAATCGGAGGCTGCGGCGCCACGGTAGGCTTCTGCCCGGAGGACGGCGGCGGGCCGAAGAGCGCCACGCGGGCTTCTTCCATGACCGAGAGGATAGCAACGTTGTTGACGTGCCCGTAGGCGTCCATATCGCCCCAGCGGGCGGGTACGTGCATCAGCAGTTCGGTGGTACCGGCTTCAGAGGCGGAGGTCTTTTCAGAGGTCTTTTCGGGGGTGTCTTCGCGGTTCTTTTCGTGGCTTTGCATGGTTTAACTCTACTCCCCTGCCGCTTTGAGGGGGCTATTCGTACGAATCCGCAAGGTACCGCAAATGAATCAGCTGATGATGATTCGGGTACTAGAAATATATTTGGTAGTTAAAGCGATGAGGCTCGAAAGCTACGATGCTTTCGAGCCTCATCCAACACACAGACATTTGAACGCATACAAGATCATACGGTTCACTGTCTATGATAGACCCGCCCTGAGGACCAACGGTATTTTTACGGTTTTATTACGGGGAATTCCAGAAATTTTCCGTATTTTTCGTTTATTACCTTCTTGGAGTCTCTGCAGACCCCAACACGGCCCTCCGAGGAGCTACAGAACCTTAACGGCCCAGCTTAGCCGCCGTCTCCAGGGCATGATCGGCGTCGTACTTCATGGCGTCGTACTCGGCAGTTGCCTGCTGAGCCTCCACGAAGGTCTGCTCATCAATCACGTGAGTGTGGCGAATACGAGCGAAGTACAGCAGGCTCAGCACCACAAAGTAGCCCACGCCCACAATCGCCGGAACCATGGAACCGCGCACCATGAAGAGCGCAACCCACACCGCGAAGAGCAGCAGAACGCCGAGCGCGGCAGTGAACTGGCCACCCCACAGGCGGAAACCATCAGTCGCCGGCTCAACACGCTTGTACACAATGTAGGCGAACAGAATCAGAACCCACACGGTCAACGCGCACACCATAATCACGAAAATCATGGAGAGGAACGCTTCCTTCGGGCTGTACAGCGCCAGCAGAATAGCGATTACCATGCCGCTGGTCGACAGCCATACCGCACGAGCCGGAACGCCAGCGCGGTTCACCTGAGCCAGCTGGCGAGGCGCCATGCCGTCAGCCGCCAGGGAGTGCAGCAGACGCGCACCCGCGTACAGGTTCGCGTTCGCACTCGACAGCGCCGCAATCAGCACCACAAAGTTCACGAAGTGTGCCACGCCGTGCACACCCAGCTGTTCAAAGACCAGAACGAATGGGGAAGCGTCCACCGCATCGCCCAGACCAGACGCCGAACGCCACGGAATAACAGCCACAACGATCAGAACGGCCAGCACGTAGAAGGTCGCCAGGCGAATCATCATCGCCTTCGCCGAGGAACGCACCGAACGGGAGGGGTCCTTCGCCTCCGCGGCAGAGATCGAGATCATCTCAATACCGCCGAAGGAGAACATCACAACAGCCAGCGACAGCCACACCGACTGCGGGCCGTTGGGCATGAACCCGCCGTCGTTGAAGAGGTTTGCGGTACCCACCGCGGCGTGACCGGGCAGGCCGAAGAAAATCAGGCACAGGCCCACCAGCAGGAAGGCAACAATCGAAATGACCTTAATCGAAGACAGGAAGAACTCCAGCATGCCGAAAGACTTCACGCTGGTCAGGTTCAGCACAATCAGCGCCACACCAAACACGGCAATACCAGCCCACAGGGGCAGCTGCGGCCACCAATAATTCAGGTAGGTCGCCACCGACACCAGCTCAACACCGGCAATCAGAACAGTCGCCGTCCAGTAGGCGATGCGAGTCAAAAAGCCCGCGAAGGGGCCCAGGTAGCGGGTAGCAATAGTACCGAAACCGCCACGGACAGGGTAGCGAACCGCCATTTCACCGGTTGCCGCACCAATCACCGAAGCGAGCGCAGAACCAATAGCGTAGGTGAGAATGACCGCGGGACCAGCCATCGCAATGGCGGTGCCCGAACCCAAGAAGAGGCCCGTACCGAGCGCGGAACCCATCACGATCATGGTCATCTGTCCGTGGGACAGAGAACGCTTCAGGGTGCGCGATCCGGCGGTCCCCGCTGCAGCCTGGCTGCGGGTATCGTCGTTGTGGGACACGAAGGTGCCTTCCGTCAGTACGCCTTAGGGGCGTGGATGTGCAATGTGTGCTCGCACCCGGCTTCTGCGGCTTCTAGCCTTGTCGACGGGTACGAATAGTTAACTATTCTACGGGCACACTCACACCGCTCAGAACGGTGCCGTCTAGGGTACAAAAGCGAATAGGGTACAAAAGCGAAAGGCACCGAACGGGGGTGCTCCCCCATCCGGTGCCCTATATGTTTTAGCCTCGCGAGGCTTTCACGCTATTTAGTGCTGTGCCGTGCTGGTGTCTTCGTCGGCGTGCATAGCGTCAAGGTCGGGGCGCTCATAGCCGCCCTGAACCTTCGAGGAGATGGCGTAGCCAATAGAAATCAGCACGAAGAAGACGATGCCGACCATAATGGATTCCTGCACACCCGAGCCGGGCAGCATGAACATTGCCGCCAGGGTCGCCAGAACACCCGCCAGGGCCAGGCCTGCGGTGACGCGGCCACCCAGCACGGTGAAGGAGGAGGCGTTCTTCTGGTCCTTCTTGTACGCCTGGTAGGTCAGCAGAATCATGACCCACACGATCAGGATGCACAGGGTCACCAGCGCCATGAGCAGGGCAAAGATGTCGCCAATCTTGGCAACAGCCATCACGGTCGCCACGACAACGCCGGTGAAGGAGATGAGCAGAGCCACGACCGGCACGCCGCGCGAGGAGGTGCGGGCAGCCACTGCGGGAGCCATGCGGTCAGAGCCCAGGGCGTGCAGCAGGCGGGTTGCTGCGTACAGGGAGGCGTTCGCGCCAGAGAGCGCGGCAACGAGCACCACGAAGTTCATGATGTCCGCGGCGAAGGGGATACCCAGTTCAGAGAAGACGAGCACGAAAGGCGACTCGGTCAGTTCCGAGTTCTGCGCGGCGGTCTGCCAGGGCACCAGGCACAGAATAATCGCCATGGACACCACGTAGAAGGTGGACAGACGCCAGATCATTGCCTTCACGCTGGTTGCCACCGAGCGTGCCGGGTCTTTCGCCTCCGCAGCGGAGAGGGAAATCATTTCCACGCCGCCGAAGGAGAACATGACAACAGCCATCGAAATCCAGATGGATGCCGGGCCGTTGGGCAGGAAGCCGCCGTCGTTCACGAGGTTTGCGGTACCCGCCGCAGCGTGACCGGGCAGACCCACGAACACCAGCAGCACACCAATCACCATGAACACGATGACGGCAGAAACTTTAATCGAAGAGAGCATGAACTCCAGGGCGCCGAAGGACTTCACGCTCACCAGGTTCAGCACCAGAATAATCGCACCGAAGAGAGCGACGAACACAGCCAGGGGAACGTCCGGGAACCAGTACGCCATGTAGTGGCCAACCGCCACCAGCTCAGCGCCAGCCAGCGGCACGGTGCACGCCCAATACGCCCAGCGAGTCAGGTAACCGCTAAAGGGGTTCAAGTATCGGCTCGCAATGGTGCCGAAACCGCCCTGGACGGGGTGACGCACGGACATTTCGCCCGCGCACGCAGCAATGGTTGCCGCAATCATCGAACCAATAGCGTAAGAGAGGATTGCGCCGGGGCCCGCAATTTTAATGGCGGAGGAGGAACCCAGGAACAGGCCCGTACCCAACGCCAAGCCCATCGCAATCATGGTCAACTGGCCGTGGGAGAGGGAACGATTCAGCGAGTCGTTCTTCTCCGACTGCTCGGGGGTGTTCCCCTGCAGCTTAGACATAACGTATCTCTTTCTTAGACATGCTGTGTATTGAATAAAGCTGAAATGGCAATGCCGCCCAGTCGTTAGGCCGGGCGGCTCTGCACATCAGCTGTCAGGAGGTTAGCTTACGCCACGTACTCGAGTTCGTGACGCTTGAACCAACCAATAATCGGGTAGCTGATCGGCATGAGGAGCACCTCGACCAGGCACTTATAGATATAGCCGATCAGTACGTAGTTGATGAATGCTTCAATGGTGGCGATGCCGAGCACCGGTGCCGCAATGGAGCAGAAGATGACGGTATCGAGCAGCTCACCAACCAGGGTGGAGACAATCATGCGCAGCCACAGGAAACGGCCCTTGCTTGCCTTCTTCATCGCCACCATGACCCAGGCGTTCAGGGTCTGACCGAAGAGGTAACCGAGCAGGGAGCCCACAAAAATCTGCCAGACCGGGCCGAGAACCTGTGCGAACGCCTCCTGGCCGGTGTAGAAGCTCGCAGCGGGCAGGTGCACGATCAGCAGGAAGCACAGGGCGGCAAAAGCAGCCGCGCCGAAGGACGCCACAATGGCGCGGCGGGCACGCTTGAAGCCGTACACCTCAGAAAGAAGGTCGCCAATCACGTAGGCGAGCGGGAAGAGGAAGAAGCCACCATCGGTGTAAATGGTGGAGCCAATCAGGGGCAGCTCGAAGGGTAGCGGACCAAACTGCACGCCCTTGGTTGCACCAATATTCGAGATGATCAGGATGACGCAGGATGCGCCCAGCAGCAGATCATAGTAGCCGCGGCGACCAGCCCAGGGCACTGTGACGGTGCTCGTCTGAGCCTTAGATTCGCTAACGGGTTTAGCCATTACTTTCCCCAAGTCTTTCTTCATGCGATGTGTTTCTTCACGTAGGGTACGGGCCCTCACGCGTGGTGGGTGAGCACGCTATGCAGGGCGCTGCTCACCGGCTCGTCTGCCCCCCGAGCCTATCTAATAGTACCTATATGCCGTGGCGGCGGCAGGTTTACGGGCTCCGTTCAAGAGTGTGGACGCTATATCCGCCCGGCTACCCGGTGCGAGTGCCTGCGGATCCGCCTCATCCCGGCGGCGATAGAACCCCCGCACCTACAATGGAGGTATGAAGAGTCTGAGCCGCAGAGTTCACCGTACCGGGCAGGTGGCGTCCCCGCTGGAGGCGGGGCGTGCTTTACGCGCCTCGGTGCAGCGCTCGGTGCGCCGCTCGGTTCGTGGCTCTCTACGGCGAGCGCGGAGGCGGCGGTACCGTAACCAGCGGCGGCTGAGCGCGCATATTCCGCGTCTGCATCCGCTGTTTACCTATACAGCGCAGGTTGTGCGTACCGGTCTTTCCCTGCTGGAGCCGATGCTTCTGGCGTCCTCTGAGCTGCTCGGCTACCGGTCGTTTACGCATCGGGGCCGCAATATCTACTACCGGGTCGATAATCTGCATCTTTTATCTGAGTCTGATTCAGCGCCCGGCGTACTGTTCTATTTTGATGGCGACCACCTATCCCGTGTGGGTAGCCGCCTATTGCGCCGCACCTCTCCCCTGCGTACCGAGTTGGCGCAGGTGGCGGCTGAGTTCAATATGCTGTCGGTGCCGGTGCTGTCGCCGGGTAGCCTGCGGGAGCCTCGCCTGACGGATGCCGGCTCCTATGCGCCTCCGCTGACCTATAACTGGTGGGTTCGTGCCCGCTCAAACGGCAGGATGGTTCGTGCCCTGATTGAGAAGATTGCCCTGGCGTACAAGGTGGATATGAGCCGCGTCTGGCTTGCGGGCTATTCGGGTGGCGCGGAGTTCCTCAGCTACGAGCTGCTGTCGCACGATATTGAGTGGATTCGCGGAGGCGGCGCAACCTTCATCGGTGGCGGCGGTGCTGATGGTGTGCCGGCACGGGTGCGTGAGCGGGCGGCATTGAATCCTTCCTCGCATGAGCATCTGTTGATGAGTTGGCATGTGGGTGTGTTGGATGGGCGTTCACCGTCGGGTCGTCGGCGTATGGCGACCAGCGCGGAGGGTAGCTGGTCGGCGCGTATTGCGGTGCAGGAAGGTAGTGCTTTCTACGAGGGTTTGGGGGCGCGGACTTTATTGCAGGTGACTCCGGGGCGCGGTCATACGGGGTATCCGATTGCGTCGTTGGTGGGTGCTGATTTGGCGGCGGCGACTCGTTTGGGGTTCTTGTAGGGCCGGTTATGTCGTCATAAACATGAAAATTCGCATGGATTGGGCAAATTTCTTGGTGACACATTCGATAAATTCGTCATTTGATGACGATTTGAGGTAGAGTGTCACTATGCCTCGTATTTCTGCAGCAACCAACGCCGCCCAGCGCGAGAACACCAAGCGTGCCATTCTCAACTCCTTCGGCGAGATCCTCTACACCCGCGGCCTGCCCGGCCTGACCATGACCGACGTCGCCAAGAACGCCGGCATCGGCCGCACCGCGGTCTACAACTACTTCGCCGACATGGGTGAACTGCTGGTCGCCTACGCCCTGGACGAGACCGAACGCTTCCTCAACGAACTGCGCGTCGGCCTGGAGGGCATCGAGAACCCGATTGACCAGCTCGCGGTCTACATTCGCCTGCAGATCAACGATTTGGCGCGCCGCCACCTACCTCCGGGCCCGGCGATGCGCTCCATGCTTTCCCCCGAGTCCTACGCGAAGCTCGGCAAGCACGTGCACGAGCTGCAGATGGTGTTGGCGCATATTCTTTCTGCCGCCATTGCTGAGAACTACATTCCGAAGAACGACATTCGCGAACTGGCGATGCTCGTACACGGTTCCCTCTCCTCAAGTGCGGGTCGCGCGGAGGACGCACCGGATGAGGAGACTCGCGAACGCCAGATTCTGAATACTATCCGTTTTATTCAGATGGGCCTGGGCGCGCGTTTTGACGCCGAAGGCAACCCTGTTCGCCTGGACTCCGAGGAGTCTCTACCGGAGCAGTCGCCCGTGCAGGAGGCGGGCCTGAAGGTCGCATCCTAAGCGTGACACCTCTGAACCGTGGAACCTGAACCGCGGAACATAGCTCAGTTATACGTCAATAAAAATGCCGCGGACCTGATGCTTCTCGCATCGGTCCGCGGCATTTTCTGTATTCGGGTGGGTTTTTACGCGCCGGGCAAGAGTGCCGGGGAGATGGAGTCCAGGTCCAGTACGCGCGCGTACATGACGGCGCGGCGGTGCAGGGCGTTACGCAGTGCGCGGTGCACGCCGTCTTCGAGGTAGAGTTCGCCGCCCCATTTGACCACGTGCGGGAAGAGGTCGCCGTAGAAGGTGGAGTCTTCGGCGAGTAGGGTCTCGAGGTTGAGGGTTTTTTGGGTGGTGATGAGGGTGTCGAGGCGTACCTGCTGCGGCGGGATTCCTCCCCAGTCGGCGTGGGTCATGCCATGCTGGGGGTAGGGGCGGCTGTCGCCTACTTTTTTGAAGATCATGGTGGTGCTTTCTGCAGGTATGGGGCGCCTCGGCGGCGCCCGGAACCGTGGGGTTCTGAAGAAATAGTACCAAGGGGTATAAAAAATCCCCGGTCTTAGAATCTAAGACCGGGGATCGGTTGCGGAGGATGGGGGATTTGAACCCCCGAGGGCTGTTAACCCAACACGCGTTCCAG
>ERZ773212.1288-NODE-1288-length-11559-cov-6.962448_pt1 | contig 11559 bp, 5 predicted proteins | sample MGYA00581005_ERZ773212 | MGnify/ENA primary metagenome ERZ773212 (study PRJEB29015, sample SAMEA2738154) | human oral metagenome | biome: human oral; feature: human-associated habitat; material: saliva | place: China | collected 2196 ... | reverse complement strand
GACCCTGATAGTTCGGGTGCACCAGGTGACCGGCATCAGCCGACAGGCAGAACGACGCCGCCACCGAACGGCGGTACTCCTCCGTGCTCTCACCGCGCGCAGCGGACAGGCGCACCAAAATATCCTCCAGGAACGGGCCCGCCGCACCACTACGCGACTCCGAACCAAGCTCCTCATGGTCAAACGCCGCAAGCATCACAGTCTCGGTGGCGTGCTCGTCCGCATTATCGGCAACGTAACGCTCCAGGGCGGTCAAACCCGCATGCACCGAAGACAGGTTATCCAAGCGGCCGGAAGCGAACAGCTCCTGATTGGCACCAAAACGGCGCGGCGGCTGCGAATCAGCGAACAGCAGGTCGTAACCCACAATGCTTTCCGGGTCGACCGGCTCGCCGTCAATCACGTGCTTCGCCATGTAGCCGAGCACGTCGTTCTCCGCCGGATCCACGCCCCACACGGGGTACATGTTGAACTGCTTGTCCAGCACCAGTTCGTTACGCTTGTGGTCCAGGTGCGGCGCCAGCTGCGGGATGCGCGCAATCGGGCCGGTGCGCACCAGTCGGTCCTTCAGCTCGCCGCCCTCCATGACGGTGAGGCGACCCGCCACGCACAGTTCGCGGTCCAGGAAGGAGTTCAGCAGTGCGCCGCCGTAGTTCTCCACGGCAATCTGGTGCCAGCCCTTCGTGGTGATGGAGGAGGAGGGCTTGACCTTCAGGGAGGGCGAGTCGGTGTGCGCGCCGAGTACGCGGTAGCCACTTGCCTTCTGCGTCTTCGCGCCGCCAGCCCAGGCGATAATCGCGCCGTCACGGACGACGAAGTGGCGGCCGGTTGCCACCTGCGGGTCCCATGCTTCGGTCTCTACGAGCTCGGTAAAGCCTGCGGCCTGCAGGCGGCGCGCCACCGTGCGCGCAGCGAGGTAGGAGACCGGGGAATCCGCCACAAACTCGGCAAGGTCTTCAATATTTTTTACAGCATCAACAGTCATGGTTTAACCCTACCTTTTCTTGGGTGTTGACGGGGTGAGTCGGGGTGAAAGTCCAGATGGGGCCCGGATGGGGCGGCGGCGGGCAGATAGTCGGGCGAGGGCTACCCGCCGCATGCGCTAGGTATCGCGGGCCCCGGCCATCGCAGACCCTAGTTATCAACCTTGAGCTGTTGCGTTTCACGTGAAACCTCGCCGCGGCGAGCGCGTGCATTGAAGATCAGGCAGGCGAGCACCACATACAGGCCCTCCAGGGCGATGCCCTGCAGCGCATCCATGGGGGCCACCCCCTCGGAGGCGAAGGGGTCCAGACCCGCCACAAGGGAGAGCAGCAGCAGGGTCACGTTATTGGCCACGTGCAGGCTGATGGAGGCCTCCAGGCCGCCGGTGTACCAGCACAGGAACCCGGCGTACACGCCCATCGCAAACACGAAGCCCAGGCCCCACGCATCGTAAGTGTGGGAGAACATGAAGAGCGCCGCCGGTAGCACAATCGGCAGCCAGGGGGTGCGCACCCAGCGGCCCAGCGTCTGCATCATGAACCCGCGGTAGGCGAGCTCTTCCGCGTAGCACTGCACGGGCACCAGAAGCAGAATCAGCACCGCAATAACCCAAAATTCAACCTGTGATGGTTGCGAATAACGGTAATCGGGCAGGGATGCACCGCTCACCGCCACCATCACTGCGTAGTAAATACCGTAGATCACGAAGCCCAAGCCCAGGTACGGCAACAGGAGCGAACGGCGCAGGCGGCCCGCCACAGAGTGAATCAGGCCCCAGGGCTTCGGGCCCACGACCAGGCGCGCCAGAAAGAGCGAGGGCACAATGGCGATGAGCGAGAGGAAGGTCAGGGCGAACAGCGCCGGGTGTTCCATAACGAGGGAGCGGTTCTCGGTAATCTCGCGCAGGGAAATACCCGAACCCATAGCAGCCGCGGCCATGAGGAGCGACAGCATGAGGGACAGGCCGATGAAGATGGCGATGCCGATTAGGCCCTCCAGTAGGGGCGAGTACCAGCGGGTCTCCGGGTCGGCATGGGAAAGACGATGGTAGGCCAGGCCGTCGGTACGGGAGGAACGGCCCGAGGCTGCGGGGCCGAACGGTGCTTGCGGGGATGTGGGGGGCGGCGTTGTGTTCATGCCTTAATCCTAGCCGGGCAGCTCGGGTGGACACCGACACGAGGTGTCACGCGAGCGGGGGTTCCTGCCGCTCCGGTTGCATCGCGCACCGCGCGCAAAACCCTCAACCTAAGCTCAAACCCCAATCTTGAACCGCGGATTAACGCAGAATGTTACGAAAGTGAAGAGTATGCCGTGAATCCTCTCAAAAACGACCAGGCAAGGCTTATTACCCATAAAGCTGTGCCATAATTTGAAGCGATAATACACGTCATATACATAGTCGCTGATGACCGCTCTTCCGGGGTGTTTTCAGCACCAGAAAGGCTGCTTTCTTATGGCACTCGTCTTCAACCCGCCGCCCAATTGGCCCGCCCCGCCCGCAGGCTGGACCCCTACCCCCACCTGGCGCCCCGACCCGGCCTGGGGTCCCGTTCCCGATGGCTGGCAGCTGTGGGTCGAAGAGCCCGACCCCGAGCCCATCGATGTCGATGACGCTCCCCTGGAGCCGCTCATTTCGGAAGAGTCCGCCGAGGCGCTGGGCGCCTCCGAGCCCGCCGCTGAGGCACACGCGGAACCCGTTGCGGAGCCTGCTGTTGAGGCGACCGAGATTTCCGCAGAGGTTCCGGTCCCGGTCGAAGAGGCTCTCGCGGAGCCCGTCGCGGCCGAGCCCATCGCGACCGAGCAGACCGAGGCAGAACCGAAGCCCATGCGCTACCTGACCCCGGTTCCGCTTCAGGAGACCGCTCTGCCCCGAGAGGTGCTGAACCCCGCCGGCGAGGCTCCCACCGCAGAGACTCCCGCCGAGCCCGTTGCTGAGCCTATTTCCGAGGCAGCGGCACCGGTCGAAGAGGCCCCCGCAGAACCCGTCGTATCCGAGCAGATTGTGGTCGAGCAGGTTATTGCCGAGGTGGCCCCCGCCGCCCCGATGATTCCCGTGGCCCCCGTCTCCGCAGACGCTCCCGCAGAGCCCGTGGCCGAGACCGCCGAGCCGGTTGAGGAGCCCGCACCCGCCGAGGCTTCCCTGCCCCACTCCGTCGAGAACTCCCCGCTAATTGAGTTCCACTCCTCGCCCGAGCAGCCCGCGCAGGCCCCCGAGGCAAGCGCCCCGGCCCCCGCCGACGTCGCGGCTCCCCAGGCCTTCGCCGCCCAGGAGTTTGCTCCGCAGGCTCCCGCGGGCCAGGAGTTTACTGGTCAGGACTTCGCGGGTCAGGATTTCTCCAGCCAGCAGAACCCGCACCAGGGTGCCGCCGATTCCTTCGGCGGTCAGCCCGGCCAGTTCCAGGGTGAGCAGTTCGCCCCGCAGCACGGCGGTCAGCCCTACAACCCCTACCAGCCCGCCGGTCAGACCGGTCAGGCAAGCCATGCAAACCAGTCCGACCAGGCAGGTCAGCAGGGTGGTCAGCAGGCTCAGCCCGCCGCAGCGTTCAACCCCTACGTCCCCCAGACGGATTCCGCGTCTCAGCACGAGCAGCAGAACTCCCAGCCCGCCGATACCGAGACCAAGAAGAAGGGCGCGTTCAGCGGCAAGCTGCTGGGCATCATCGGTGCCGCGCTGGCCCTGCTGATTGTCCTCATCCTGGTCATCGTGATGCTCCTGCCGCGCGGCGGCTCAGGCTCCTCCGACCGCTCGAACCAGGCGGACGGCACCTCCACCTCGGCAAGCGCGCAGTCTTCGGATGGCTCGTCCTCGACCACCGCGTCAGAGGCGAAGCTACCCGAGGGCGAGTACAAGGAGTACAAGGAGACCGTCACCGAGGATAAGAAGAACATCGACATCGAAAAGGTGAAGGGCGACGCCTCCAAGGGCATCGTCTACTACGAGTTCAAGCCCTCGGACGACCTGAGCAGCCGCGCCTACATCACCAGCCTCACCGAGAAGGGTGAGATTTCCACCGGCCTGAGCGTCATCGATATGACCGTCGACCGCACCCCCATCCGCGGCACCGCGTGGCTGGATACCACCAACCCCTCCAGCCCCACCCGCAAGCTGGAGCTCAACGGTAAGGGCGAGTGGCTGATTCGCGTGTACGACGAATCCTCCGCACCGAACTACGCCAAGGGCGAGAAGTTCCACACGAACATGAACTACTACGCCTTCACCTACGACGGTGGCGAGTCCACCATGGAGTTCGAGGCGAAGGGCCTGGACAGCAAGCGCGGCTTCGCGCTGCTGAGCGCAAGCCGCAGCGACGTCATGTTCGGCACCAGCGTGGCGAACATGAAGAGCAGCATGGAGTGGAAGAGCACCGGCAAGAACCTCCTGCAGGTGCGTAGCACCTCCTCGGCTGACTGGAGCATCGGCACCCACTAGCCGCCCGTAGCCCGTGGCGGCACACTGGAAGAGCCCCCGCATCCCTATCGGATGCGGGGGCTCTTCTGCGTCTGCGGTCTTTCGCAACCGCGGGTCGTGCGGCGGTTTCTAATACGCGGCGCCCAGGGCAGTCACGCGTTCCCCCTCGCGGGCTGTTGCGTGATTGATTCGCTGACGGTGCACCAGGTACACGAAGAAGGTCACCACCGTGAACACGTACATGAACTGGTACGGGGACGTGCCCGCCATGAGGCCCAGCGACCCCTCGGGCACCATGAGGATGTTATCCGAGCTGAAGTGCGGGGCGAAGGCCAGCACAATCCAGTACGGGGAAATGTACATGCCCGCCAGCGCCACGGTCGCCGTGATAACGCCGAGGGTCGCAATGAACGAGCTCGCCCACCGGTAAAACAGGGGGAAGATTTCCACCACGACGGCGGCCAGCATCAGCGGGTACCAGGTGTTGTGGTGCGACCAGCTAATCGGCGAGATTTGTAGCATCATGAAGGCCGTCAGCGCCAGCTGCGACACAACCGCGCGGGCGCGAATCAGTGGGATCAGCAGAACGGCCGTCACCAGAACGATGAGCAGGGTCAGGGCCACCTGCACGACCGACAGGGCGGTTGCGGTCAGCTGGTGCTGTAGGCCCGCGTGGGTGAGGGTGCCCATGATAGACACGTTATCGAAGTAGCTGAACCAGCCCACGCGGGAGGTGTCGTGCAGCGCCTGGAACCAGTAAATCATCGATTCTTGGGGTACGACGAGGTACGCGATACCCACGGTTGCCGCGAAGCTCAGGGCCGTGGTGATAAGCCCCTTCCAGTCCTTACGCATGAGCAGCAGCAGGCCGAAGGCGAGCGGGGTGAGCTTAATGCCGGCGGCAATACCCAGCAACACGCCGCGCGGCACGCGGGTGGCCGGGCGCATGAAGTCGGCCAGGATTAGGGCGAGGATAATCGCGTTAATCTGCCCGAAGTGCGTGGTGAGGCGCCACGGGCCGCAGGCCCAAATGAGGGCCGCCATGAGCGAGACCATGCCCCAGGAGCTCAGGTACTTCTGCAGGGGCAGACGCCAGGCGCGGCTACGCGCGTAGGAGTACAGGGCGTAGGCGCACACGTAGCTGAGCACGCCGATGATGACGGTAATCAGCATCATGCTCTGCGGTTCGGTGAGGAACGCAAGCGGGTAGAAGAGCAGGGCCGCAAACGGCGGGTAGGTGAAGGGCAGGCCGCGCGTGCGGAAGCTGTAGAGCTGCAGTCCGTCGGGGCCGTCGGCCAGGGAGACCGCGCCCAGGCGGTAGACGTAGATATCGTCGGCGGCTGCGTGGGTGACGTAGTTGAGGGCGTAGGCGGCCACCAGGATGAACACCAGGTGCGCCCAGATATCGCCGCCGCGGAAGAAGCGTTCGCGCAGGCTGAGAATGTGTTCGGATGCATCGGAGTGACCGGGTTCCTCGGGGCGGTCCTTCGGCTTTGCGGCCCGGGTGGACTCAGCGGGCTCGGCGGCCGGCACGGACCCGGTAGCCGCGGCAGCCTCGGTGGAAGCTGCGGGGGCCGAGGCCCACGGGATAGCGGGCGCTACCGCCCCGGTATTCTTTTCGGTATCTTCGGCGTTCTTCTCAGTGTTTTTCGCGTGGCTCACGCGATTGCCTCCCGGGAATTAGCGGCACGCACAGACTCGGCGCGCCCGGTAACCAGGGCGCGGGCACCCCACCAGCCCAGGAGTGCATCGCTACGCACGGAACCGTACCGCACGGGCTCAACCTTCGCGCCGCGCACCGGCGTACTCAGCGAGGCTACCGCCCAGAACATGACCATAGCCCACAGGGCAAAGGAGGGAAAACCACCAATAGCTACGCCGGGCGCCCATAGGAATTCCAAGCCATTCATATCTAGCTGGGTGATACCGCCAATAATACGCGGCGAAATATACAGGCCTACACCGGCCACCCACGCCAGCACGCACGCAATTTTTCGTGCCGCGGAGGGAAGATACACCATAAAGGTGGGGAATGCGTCCAGGATAAGGGCTGCCAGCAGTAGCGGCAGGAGAACATCGTGGTGCGACCAGCTAATCGGTGAAAGTGCCACCATAAGAGTACCGGTCACCGCCACCTGTGCAAGGGTTTTGCCGCGGCGTTCAAGCTGGTAGAGCAGTACGGCAACCAGGGCAATGCTGAGCGCGGCCAGGGCGTAGAAGCCGAGCTTGAGGGCTGTGCCCTTCAGACCGAAGTGCATGAGCCAACCCTGGATGGAAATATTATCCACGAAGTTAATGTCGCCCACGCGGGAGGGGTCAGAGATAGCAGAGAACCAAAATTGGGGAGCCTCATTCGGCAAAAGGATAAAACCGACCGCAATTGTGGCCAGGAAGGTGGCGACCAGGGCCGCGATGCCCTTCCAGTCGCGGCGCACCAGCAGGATAAGGCCGAAGACCAGCGGAGTAAGCTTTAAGCCACCCGCAATACCGACGAGCACACCGCGCGGCACGCGGGTCGCCGGGCGCACAAAATCGGCAAGAATCAGCGCCATAATGAGCGGATTAATCTGCATGAGGTGAAAAGTACGTCGCCACGGGCCGCACAGCATCACCACGATGGTCAAGACAGCGATAGTTCCGGTACGGCCGAGGCGACCCTGCAGGGGCAACGCACGACCGGAAGTCTGGGCATAGTTATAGATAGTGGCCGAAAGCCACCAAGCGGCGGCCGTGGTTCCCAGCACCATAATGGCTTTGCCTACCTCAAGCGGCAGGAACGCAAAGGGCAGGAAGACGAGAGCCGCAAACGGCGGATAGGTAAAGGGGAGCTTCAACACCCCAATTTCAATAAATACTGGCGCGTATAGATCCTTGGTAAACCCTTCATTGTCGAAGATGGTCATGGCACCCATGCGGTAGATGGAAAAGTCCAGGCCGCCGAAGGGGATAATAAGGATTTCAAAGAGGTAACCGCACACTACCATGAGGATGAGTGCCACAATAGCGATTTTTCCCCAGATGGGGGTGGTGGAGTCAGTCCTTGTCACGAGGTGTTTATCCTTACCTTGGTGCCGGCGGATGCGCGCGTAGGGTGGGCGGGCATCTGATTTTGGAATCCTAATAGTTTATCGTGCGCACCTGTGAAGGGTGCATTGGGGAGAAGATTCACAGGGGAAGATTCGCAGGGTAAGAATCACCTGAGCGCGCAAGCACAACTATCACGATATGAGCCGCCTTCATACGCACGTACTGTCTTCAAAATTGGTACAAATGGGGCAATATAATGGATTTATATGGCACTCGACGCGCCCTTCGCGGAGTCTAGCGGATGCGGAGCGCCCCCGAACACACCGACGTAAACACACCGACGTACCGACGTGAACAACCAGCAGTGAAAGCAGTGATTGCGTGAGCGAACATCTCGGCACCCCATCTGACGGCGAGAAGCCCAACGGCGGCGAGCGCCCCGACGCAACCGGCGGCGGCAAGCCCGACGGCCAGCGTCCCCGAAGCCTCGGCGGCCTGAGCATCGGCGCGCCCGGCGGTTCAGCAAACGGTGCGGCAGACGGTGCGGCCGTCTCCGGAGGCGGCTCCTCCGGGCTGAGCATCGGCATGCGCCCGGCCGGCGTTCCCGGCGCTTCCCTCACCACCGAAGAGATTGCGCGCCGCGCATCCGGCCGCGGCACGTGGCATCGTCGCGCCTCCAAGCCCGTCTCCTACTGGATGTTTGCCCTCATCGCCGCGCTTCTGCTGCATCGCGTCATCCCCAATAGCGGCTGGCTGATGGTGCACATGGTGACCCTCGGCCTGATTACGAACTCGATTCTGATTTGGTCGCAGCACTTCACCGAAGCGCTCATGAAGATCAAGATCCCCGACGAGCAGCGCAAGGTTCAGGTGGGCCGCATCTTCACCCTGAACGCGGGCATCGTGCTTCTCATGGTAGGCATGGTTGGCCAGTTGAGCGTGCCGGGCCTGTACGCCTGCACGGTGATTGGTGCCCTCGTCATCGGCGCGATGGTGGCCTGGCACGGCATCTATCTGATGGGTCAGGTACGCCGCGCCCTGCCCTCCCGCTTTGGCGTGACAATTCGTTTCTACATCGTTGCGGCCCTGCTGCTGCCCCTGGGCGCCCTGCTCGGCGCGATGGTGGCATACCCGAGCCTGAACGGCACCCTGCACTCGCAGTTTTTGCTCGCCCACGAGGCCGTGAACGTACTCGGATTCGTTGGCATCACGGTGGTTGGCACGCTGGTGACCTTCTGGCCGACCATGCTGCGCACCAAGATGGTGGATAGGGCGCTTGCCCACAGCGTGCGCGCCCTGTACCTCATGTGCGGTGGCGTTGCGTTGACCCTGGTCGGCGCGCTCTTCGGGTTGCGCCCGGTGGCCGTGGCCGGCCTCGTGGTGTACCTGCTGGGCCTGCTGCTCGTGGCCGGGGTGATGGTTCGCACCCTGCGCACCAAGCGCCCGAACGAGTACCCGCCCATGAGCGTGGGTATGGGCTTCTGCTGGTTCCTGGTGGGCGTTGTGGCGACCATCGTCATGGTGGCGACCACCCCCTTCGCGCAGCTGGATATGCGCGCCGTGACCCCCATCTTCGTGGTTGGCTTCCTGCTTCAGGTGCTGCTCGGCGCGATGAGCTACCTGCTTCCGCAGCGCATGGGTGGCGGCCCGGCCGTGGTGCGCGCATCCAATAAGGAATTTAACCGTTTCGCGGCGGCCCGCGTGACCGCCGTGAACCTGGCCCTGCTCGTCTTCATGATGCCCGGCGCGGCGGTGGGCCAGTCCATTAAGATTGCCGTCGCCGTCGTGGGTGCCCTGGCCCTGGCCGTGTTCATTCCTCTCATGATTCGCGGTGTGAAGGCTTCGGTGAGCGCCCGCAAGGAGATGATGGCGGCCCGCGCCCGCGGTGAGAAGCCCGCCTTCAACCAGGAGGCGCTCACCCCCGAGCCCGTCCCGCACGCCAAGCAGAGCTTCCAGGCTGCCCTGGCCGTGGCCATGGCCTTCCTGCTGGGCTTCGCGGTGAACCCCTCCGCGCTGAACCTCTCGGCCCTGCCCACCCTGAACGCCGGCTCGCAGACGGTCACGCCGACCGGTCAGACCACCACCGTGCAGGTGAAGGCAACCAGCAACTACCGCTTCACCCCCGCCGAGGTGGAGGTGCCCGCCGGTAACCGCCTGGTCGTCGAGGTCACCAACGAGGATCAGGGCATGACCCACGACCTGACCTTCGACAACGGCGCAACCACCGGCACGATCAACCCCGGCGAGACGAAGACCGTGGACGCCGGTGTCATGACCGCCGATACCGAGGCGTACTGCTCCGTGGCGGGCCACCGCTCCCTGGGCATGGTCCTCAAGGTGAAGGTGACCGGTGCTTCTTCGCAGCAGGTGGCTTCCGGTGACCACACCAACCACAACCACGCCGCGACGGGTAACGTCCCGACCCTCATGACGGTCGCGAACGGCAAGATTGACATGTCTGCGGCGCCCGGCAACGGCTACCAGTACCGCGACCCGAACATCCCGGCGCCGAACACCGCCACGCAGGTGAACGGCAAGACCGTCCGCAAGGTCACCCTGGAGGTGCAGGAGGTCGACCGCGAGGTAGCCCCCGGCGTAACCGTCCACATGTGGACCTTCAACGGGCAAAACATGGCCCCGGTTCTGCATGGCAAGGTCGGCGATATTTTTGAAATTACACTCGTCAATAACGGCACGATGGGCCACTCGCTGGACTTCCACGCGGGCATGGTTTCCCCCGATAACACGATGAAGACCATCGCCCCCGGTGAGCGTCTCGTCTACCGTTTCGAGGCGAAGGCCGCCGGCATCTGGCTGTACCACTGCGGTACCGCCCCGCTGAGCCTGCACATGACCCAGGGCATGTACGGCGCGGTCATTATCGACCCGGCGGACCTTGACCCGGTCGATCACGAGTACGTGATGGTTCAGGGCGAGGCTTACCTGCACGACACCGGCAAGACCGCCTCCGACGGCAACAAGCTGGCGGAGAACTCCCCCGACCTGATTGCGGCGGGCACCCCCACGCTGACCATGTTCAACGGCCACGCGACCCAGTACAAGGCAAAGCCCCTGCAGGTGAAGAAGGGCGAGCGCGTCCGTATTTGGGTGATGGCGGCGGGCCCGAACCACGGCACGAGTTTCCACGTGGTCGGTTCGCAGTTCGACACGGTCTATAAGGAGGGCGGCTACCTGTTGCGCCGCGGCGCGGATGCGTACGGTAGCCGTGACGGCCACAGTCAGGCCCTGGATCTGGCCCCCGCCCAGGGCGGCTTCGTGGAGATGCAGTTCCTGGAGTCCGGCACTTACACGTTCGTGAACCATTCCTTCGCGGAGATGGAGCGCGGCGCCGCCGGCAAGATTGTGGTGACCGACCGCTAGGCGACCCCGTGAGCCGAGCCCTCGCGGCAGTGGGATTTGTGAGGCCCCGCCGGGTGCATCCTCGGATGTGCGCGGCGGGGCCCTCCACTACCCGGGGGCCTTTCCGGGCGGATCCTTCCTTTCTCGCAGGCGGGCGGCAGGGCGGTTTGCCCGGATTGGGGCGGGGTACGCATCATGCGCTGACTATGCTTTTAGCCTCATCCGTGGGCATTTTGTCGGCATCCGCGGCTCGGGTGCGCTAGTCTGGATGGATGGCACATAGCACTTCGGGCGCCCCTTCCGAGCGTAACGCTACGAGCGCCTCCAACCACACTTCCGCCTCGGCGGACGCACAGACTTCTCCTCGGCCGCGTAAAGCTTTCCCGCTTCGCTTTGAACTGCGCCCCGAAACTTGGACGCTATAAATAGTAACCCTTACACAGCTTCCAGTAGGGCCTGATCCCGGTATTCCACCGGAGTCAGGCCCTTAAGCTTTACCTGGCGTCTTGTTGTATTCCAGTGCGTGATATAGGCGTCAAGGTCAGCTTTGAAACTTTCGAAGGTTGGCCAGTCCTGGCCACGAAAAAACTCATCCTTCAGATGCCCAAAAACCTGCTCAGTAGCGCCATTATCAATGCAGCTACCCTTGCGTGACATACTCTGGATAAAACCATTATCAGCAAGCATACTGATGTAGGTCTCGTGCTGATACTGCCACCCCATATCCGAGTGCAAAATCGGCTTAGCTCCCTCGGGTTTGGCATCCATGAGTACCTGAA
>ERZ773212.1282-NODE-1282-length-11576-cov-15.667564_pt1 | contig 11576 bp, 10 predicted proteins | sample MGYA00581005_ERZ773212 | MGnify/ENA primary metagenome ERZ773212 (study PRJEB29015, sample SAMEA2738154) | human oral metagenome | biome: human oral; feature: human-associated habitat; material: saliva | place: China | collected 2196 ... | reverse complement strand
ATCAAAAAATTACTACAGATACAACTGAATTTAAGTATTATGAACTAGATGCAAACGGTGCTTTGAAAGTTGGAAAACTATACTTAGATCCATTTATGGATTTATATAATCTTGAAATTATTAGTTTTAGTATAAGTCCTACACCATCGGCTGAGTCTATACTTTCAGCACAACAACAGGCGATTGAAAAGACTGCCGATGCTAAGTATCGGCGGACATTTCATTCTGACCGTGGTTGGGGTTACCAAATGAAAACGTATCAATATAATTTAAAAGTGCATAATATATTCCAAAGTATGTCTAGAAAAGGTAATTGTCTCGACAATTCACCAATGGAAAATTTCTTTGCCATCTTAAAACAAGAGATGTATTATGGCAATACCTTTCATAGTTATGATGAGTTAAAAATGGCGATTGAAAACTATATTATGTATTACAATACTAAACGAATTAAGGAAAAATTGAATTGGCATAGTCCAGTTGACTATCGTTTAGCTACTACTGCAGCATAAAAAATTCCGAGCAACCAGTTTAGGTTACTCGGAAATAAAAGTCTAACTTTTTGGGGTCACTACAAATATCTAGTGTTATAAGGGTTTTCACACACACTTTTTGTCCTATAAGCCGATAACAGTTAGTACTGTTTCAATAGAGGATGTGGTAACACCTTTTTTTGAGATATTCTATTATTTTTTCTTCAAAGATTTAAGAATGAAGCCACCCACAGTTCCAGTGATACCAAAACCTAATAGGCCCATGCCAATTGTATGCATTAAAATACTACTTTGATTATTTTTAGAAATTTCTTGAGCTGCTTGTACTGCACTTGTAGCTTTTTTTGCTATTTCCACATTATTAGCTGATGGATCTGGAATAACAAATAAGATTACGATGGCAATGATTAGACTGATAATACCAGCAATGAATAAATACTTTCCACGTTGATTTACTTTTTCCATAATACCCTCTCCTTTATATATTACGAATTAAGATATATAGTATTCATCTTGATTATATCCTGTATGTATATAAATGTAAATTAGTAATTCTGTATGTAGTTTTTTGGATTAAATGCTTAATGAGTTCGGTAGAAACTAAGTAAGAAACATCAGTTTATGATTAGTTTAAAAAATGAGAAATGCTACCTATTTTATTTTGAAGGTGAGTATATATTGAGAGTATATAAAAATACATAAAAATATTTAATAATTCAATATAATGTTTAGATAGAATTCATGTATAATTCACGTTAAATTCATGAAGAAAGCGTGGGAATGATGTATTTTAGATTGTTGAATCTTATTAAAAGATTGGTTATTTATAAGCAAAGTAGTTTATTAGAAGTGAAGTACATAAAATATTCCGATTTTAAAGCTCATCATAAAAATTGATGAGTATATTAATAGGTCTTAGAACAATAGTAATCAAGCTATTTTTAGTGTTTATGAAGAGTTATTAATGAACTTTATATGGAAAAAAGGCTTGTGCATATCGTAAAATTTTGATATGCTATGCAAGTAATTAACAATATAAATTTTTCTTAAACTAACTTAAATATAATTCTTTTGAGAGAGAAAATATGTTTAGGTTAGGCTAAAGAGAGAGGCGAATAGAGAGACTGAAAAATTGTATTGTATATTGTTAAGGATTTTAATATAGTGAGGGTGTAAGATGAGAGAAAACAAACATTCCAAAAAATTAGCGTTTGCAGTGTTGGCTGCGACAGCTGCTGTAGGCGTATCCGCAGTGGCGCCTGTTAGTGCGGCATCAATTAATACTGCTAATGGTTTAATTGTAACTAGTGATACACCAGTATCCAGCAATGTGGCGGTACCAACAACTGTAGTAACAGGTTCAGGTAATATTGCAGTAGGCCAACAAAATGAAGTGCGTAGCACATCTGGCTCTACTAGTGCATTTGGTAACCAAAACTATGTAAATGGGCAAGACGCTAACGCCTTTGGTGATGGCAATGCAGCGTTTGGTCATTATGCACAAGTATTTGGTGATACAAATGAAGCAAATGGCAATCAAACAGTAGCATATGGTTACAACAATATTGTAGGTGAATTCCGAGCAACGGCAAGACCAACAGATTCCCATCGTGTAGATCCAACTACTTCTGCTAACCGTGCTGCTGCAATGGGCGTACAAAATAAAATCGCTGGGGGCACAGAAAATGCAACTGCTATTGGTGTAGGTAATAAAGTACTTGTTGCGGATCATTCTTTCCGTGATCGTACAAGTGATAATGAGCCAGATAGTGCTACGCGCCAAGCTGGTTCTTATGGTGCTAACTCTGTAGCTGTTGGTAATGCTAATGAAGTAAGTGGTGATGCGGCAATTGCTATTGGTAGCAAATCTCAAGCAACACTAAGTAATGCAACAGCTATTGGTAACACTGCAACAGCTAATCGTGTTGGAACTATAGCAATTGGTACACGTGCACAAGCAGGTGATTTCGTTACTAATCCTAATGTGGTTACAGATGCTCAATTGGCTGGTAAATTGTCTGCTCGTCAAGATGGTGCAGATCGTGCCGTAGCTGTTGGTTATGAAAGTCGTGCTGTTGGATACAAATCTAATGCAATTGGTTCTGGTGCATGGGCATTAGATAATCACACTACTGCTATTGGCTCTTCTGCACAAGCTACTGCTAACCATGCACAAGCTTTTGGTGCAGGTGCACAAGCGACAGGTATTCGTTCTAATGTATTTGGTTCTGATGCTATTGCAAGTGCAGATTATGGCATTGCTATTGGTAATAAAGCGAACGCATCTGTGGCAAATTCCATTGCTTTAGGTGCTGATTCTACTACTCGTATGGCAACTAGCGTAACTGATGGTGTTGTAGCAGGTCATACATTTGGTGGCTTTGCAGGTACAAACCCTGTAGGTTCTGTATCTGTTGGTAATACAAATGAAGTACGCCAAATTCATAATGTAGCAGCAGGTGAAATCTCCGCTACATCTACAGATGCTGTAAATGGTAGCCAACTATACTCCGTTGCAAATGATCTACAAACACAAATCAATAATGGTGTGCCTTCCAGTGTAAATAACCAAATTAATAATATTAACAATCGTATTAACGATGTAGAACAACACGTTAATAAAGTAGGTGCAGGTTCTGCTGCATTGGCTGCATTGCATCCATTGGACTTCAACCCTGATGACAAATGGACAGTAGCTGCTGGTTATGGTCATTACCACAATGCTAACTCCGCTGCATTGGGCGCTTTCTACCGTCCTAATGAAGACACAATGTTCTCCATCGGTAGCACAGTTGGCAATGGTAACCCTCAATTGAACGCAGGCGTATCCATTCGTCTTGGCAAACGCGCTCCTGAATCTCGTTCCCGCGTAGCTATGGGTCGTGAAATTGCTGAATTGAACGCACGTCTTCAAGATATTGAAAACAAATATAACAACTTGTTACAAGTATTGAATCCACATGCAATCGATCCTAGCAAAACTGCCGAATTCCCAGATGTTCCTCGCAATCATTGGGCTTACCAATACATTAGCCAATTGGCTGGTAATGGTATCCTTGTTGGTTACCCTGATGGCACATTCAAAGGCGATGCGACTATGACTCGTTACGAATTCGCAACTATGTTGTACCGTGCTCTTCAAAACGGTGCTCCTATCGATGACAACATGCGTCGTGCTATGGACGAATTCCAACCTGAATTACAAAATATTCGTCTTAATCATTACCGTGTTGACCGTATTTCTGGTGGCGACAATGACCGTCATAAAACAGAACGTGTTCGCGTTAACAATGAACCAAAAAATCAACGCGACGTATATGGTTCCCGTATTAGCCAATAATACATTAACAATAACTTCCCCTCGAGCTTGTGAAAGCTCAAAAGCAGGATGTATCTACGTGATGCATCCTGTTTTTCTTTATAATCAAGAAAATAAAACTTCATCAAATATTTATGTAAAATTGTTGCATTTAGATACATATAGGAGTATAATAACATTCATGATAAATAAATATACAAAATATATGTATAAAATATAAATGCAGTAGTTTGATAAAGATATAGATATGAGGGCAAGACAATGAAAGAATTTAGACAATTAACAGTAGAAGATACAGCGGAATACCATAAGGTTTTAATTGAAGGTTATGCAGCTATAAAAGATTTTCCAATCACCTTTGATGCCATCGACTTCACAGAAGAAGAGTCCAAAGAATGGATCGAAACCTATCCTGTATATGGATTGTATATCGATGGGCAATTAGTGAGCTCTATTACATTCTGCATGCCTTGGGTTAAATACTCTACACCGGATAAATTTCCACATATAGCACATTTTGTAACGGCGCCGGCTTTCAAAGGCAAAGGTTATGCAAGGGAAACATTGGGGTATGCAGAAGAATTGTTAAAAACTCAATTTAAAACACCGGCCGTTACATTAGGTACTGCTAAGGAACATCCATGGTTGCCTAAGATGTATGAATCCTTCGGATTTAAAGCTTATGACCAAGTGCATTTTAGAGGAAAACAACATACAACCGTATTGTTTAAAAAAGACTTGATCTAATTGCGTTAAAAACGTGGAAGGGCTCTATAATCTATACACCTCGTGAGGAAATTCCTCATGAGGTGTATTTTTTTGTACAAGATAATGCAGAATTTTTACATTTGGATATATAATATATACATATATGTTATATCTATGCGTTCAGTTTTGAATGGTAGATGGTTTTTGAAAGGATGTGAGACTATGTTAGTCTTATCTGGTATTTTAGTGATGGTCATCGGTCTGATGCTGCGCTTTAATGCCTTGTTAGTTGTCGTAGCCGCAGGGTTTGTAACGGGCCTTGCAGGTGGTCTCAGTATCAACGATATCGTTGGTGCTATAGGGGAAGCCTTTGTTAAGAATCGTTATATGTCATTATTTATTCTAATTTTACCTGTTATTGGTCTTATGGAACGTCACGGTTTACGTGAACGGGCTGAAATTTTGATTAGTAAAATCAACGCTGCTACAGCAGGGCGTATCTTTATGATTTACCTATTTGTACGCCAAGTGACAGTGGCCTTTGGTATTAACATGTCTGGTATGGTTGCTATGGTACGCCCATTGATCGCTCCTATGAGTGAAGCAGCTGTAGCACAAGGTCGCCCTGTATCACAACGTACTCTCGATAAGGTGCGTGGCATTGCTGCTTCTGCAGATAACAGCGGTAACTTCTTTGGTCAAAACTTATTCCTTGCTGCCGGTGGCTTGCTACTCATCAAGGGCGTTATGGAACAATTGGGGTATTCCGTTGAATTAACAGATATGGTACTTTACGGATTGCCAACAGCCATCTGTGCATATATTGTTAACTTCATTCGTTTTATTATCTTTGATAAAACAATTCAAGCCTCTGTTGCTCGTGACGAAGCGGATATGAAGGCTGGTAAATTGGTACCAAATGAATTTAATATCCTCGTTACACCAGAAGAATTAAAGAAGGAGGCTGAATAATATGTTAGAACTTATCTATAAAATGCAGCCCTTAGATTATGTATACCTTCTCGTAGGGATTATCTTATTTATCTTTGCTATTCAATCATTCCTTGATAAGGAACATAAATATCGCATCGGTACAGGCTTATTCTGGCTCTTGTACAGTGTATCCTTTATCTTTGGTTCTTACCTTTCTAAAGAAATCAATGGTTGGCTCGTTATCGTTATGGCCGGCATTGTATTGGTAAAACAATTAGGCAAAGGTCACTATTTTGAATCTGCTATTGAATTCAAAAAAGGCGAAGCGGTTCGTATTGGTAATGTTATTTTCGTACCAGCCTTGCTCGTTGGTATTATTACATTCATCATTGGTTTCTTTACTAAATTAGGTGCCCTTGTAGGCCTCGGTATTGCAGCCATTATCGCTATGTGTGCCGCTCTTTACATTACTAAAGGTAAACTTAACCAAGGTTTCCACGAAGGTCGTCGCCTTATCGATGCTATCGGTTGGACCGCTATTTTATCCCAATTATTAGCAGCTCTTGGCTATCTATTTAATTTAGCTGGCGTTGGTAAAATTATCTCTGGTGCTGTGGCTAGTATAGTACCTGCCGATAATGTATTCCTCGTTGTTGTAGCGTACTGCCTCGGCATGGTTATCTTTACCATGATCATGGGCAATGCTTTTGCTGCTTTTGCCATGATTACCAGTGCTATTGGTATTCCAATGCTCGTTGTAGCTCATGGTGCTAACCCAGCAGCTGTTGGTGCTATCGCTATGCTTGCTGGTTATTGTGGTACCTTGATGACACCTATGGCCGCAAACTTTAACATCGTACCGGTGGCACTTCTTGAAATGCGCGACCAATACGGCGTTATTAAAGCTCAAATTCCAATTGCATTGGCTATGCTTGTATTGAATATTTTATTGATGTACTACTTTATTTAAGACCTTGTTCTGTGGTTGAACAATCTTTTGAAATATCCTTATGAGGTGTTATGATGAAAACTATTTTAATTACTGGATTTGATCCATTCGGTGGTGAACCTATTAACCCTGCATGGGAAGCGGTAAAAACGATGGATGGTTATACAGATGGCGATTATAAGGTGGTCACTCAAATGGTACCAACTGTGCGTTATACATCTGTTGATACTGTGAAAGCAGCCGCTGAAAAATGCGAACCAGATTTCATTCTCTGTGTTGGCCAAGCTGGCGGTCGTACAGATATCACGGTAGAACGTGTTGCTATTAACTGCGACGATTTCCGTATTCCAGACAATGCGGGCAATCAACCTGAGGATGAACCAATCGTAGCTGATGGTCCTAGCGCATACTTTGCTACATTGCCTATTAAAAATATCGTAAATGCATTGCATCAATCAAGCATTCCTGCCAAGGTTTCTAACACAGCTGGCACATTCGTATGTAATCACTTGATGTACGGCGTATGTCACTATGCGGCGCAAAAGGGCAATATCAAGGCTGGCTTTATGCACATTCCATACTTGCCATCTCAAGTGGTGGATAAGCCAAATCAACCTAGCATGGCTGGTGAAACTGTACGAGCTACATTAGAAACCATCGTTCGTGTATTGGCTCATGGTGAAAGCTACGCTGCGCAGGATATTACGTATATAACACCACATGAATAGGCGGTATCTCTAATACGTGTATCGCATGTTATATAGTATGATGATGCGGTATAGAGAATATAGATTCATATATTTTATTTGTGTATAGATGAGAGTGAGTTATCTCTATGAATAGAAAATTAGTAGCAAGTTTAGTTTCTTGTTTTGTATTAGGTTCTGTTAGTGCCTATGCAGCGAATCCATTTAGTGATGTAGAGCCTTCTAGCTGGGCCTATCAATCGGTAGAACAATTGGCATCTGCCGGCATTATCAATGGCTATCCAGATGGGACTTTCAAAGGCAACAAAGATATTACGCGGTACGAAATGGCTCAAATGGTAGCGAAAGCCATGGCAAATCAAGACCGTGCGAATGCGGAACAACAAGCCATGATTAATCGCTTGGCCGATGAATTTAGCAATGAACTCAATACATTGGGCGTGCGTGTAGCAAAATTAGAAGATCAAGTGGGCAATGTGAAGGTAACAGGTAATTACCGTTTACGTTATCGCGGCAGCCAATTGAAAGATGATGCGTATGCGTATGGTACACATTCCTCCTTTGATTATCGGGCTCGTGTAATCTTTAATGCAAAGGTAAATGACAAAACCGATGCTGTTGTTCGTATACAAGGTGCTGGTGAGCTCGGCAATAGCAACGCCAATGTTGCTAAGGTAAACCTAGCCTATGTAGACCATCATTTCGGCAAGGACACAACATTGCGCGTAGGTCGTCAATTATATACGCCTGCACTAGGTCTTATGTATGATGACCTTATCGATGGAGCACGCCTCATGTACAAACATGGTAAGTTAGACGTATCCGCTAGCTATGGTTATTGGTGGGGTGGCGCAGGTACATACCAAGATAAACAAAATACCATTACAGCAGCTATGCTTGAAGTAAAGGGTAAACTTAATAAACATGTTACCCTTGGCGGTATGTACGGCCGATTCCATAATGGTAAACTATACCAAGGCCAAGATTTAGATAGTCATCATAAACCAGTCAAATCTTTTATTGATTCCCCATACAAAAATATTTGGGGACTTAACGCGAATATGAACTTTAACCGTTGGAACGTATTTGGAGAATGGTTAACAGCACCAGGCATATCCAATTCCCAAGCTTGGATGGCTAGCGTAGGTTACGGTAACTACAATATTAGTAAAGCTCGTACCTATAGCGTACGCGGTCAATACTATTATGAAGAAGCAAATTCTCCTGTCTTCAGTAGCGCCTTTGCACCGGCATATAGCTTCTATAATCAACACTACGTAGATACAAAAAATGTAGCTCATGTACGCAATGGTTACAAAGGCTTTGTGGCTAACGTAAACTACGTTCCATATAAAAACGTATCTATTGGCGCATACTACGGCTTCGGCAGTAAAGATATGGATGGTAACCATTTAGGTGATTACTGGCGTACAGACGTGAACTTCATGTTCTAATCTCAGAATATCCTATCCTATACATGTGGTTCCAAAATTAGTACAGGCCTGTAGTAATCTCAGAATGCCTATATATGTGCTTCTAGAATTAGAACAGGCCTGTTCTATTTTGTAGAAGGGGATGTACAAAATGTAATAAGAGGCTGTCATTGTTGACAGCCTCTTTTGCTATGGTTGAGCGATATTGGGATGCATGAAATTGATGTATTTTTCGTCGAGTAAACCTATGAAATAAGCAGCTCGTTGTTGTATGTAGGACTCTAATATATCTAATTTTGCGTCAGTTAGTATAGTTGATGGAATTCGATTAAATTTAAAGTTTAGTAATGGCATTAACATGGATCGATGTGAGTCATGAAGATATAATTTTGCTAATGTATCAAAGGAGAGCCCCCAGAAACTCATATCTTTTACAGCGCTTAAATCTGAGTATTCATCGTCAGTTATATTGTAGAATAATGAATTGCCATGATCAAAGAGAGGGGCTGGACTTAGGATATGGCTACTTTCATTATCGATGAGTACACCAAAATTGTTGAGGTGTCTATCCGTATTATGAATGAGTGCATCAAACACCATCATATCGGAAAATGGCATAATACCGTATAGGTTAGCAATATCGTGCTGCTTATCATACAACATGAGTTCATCTCGCAAAATTGGTTCATCTAAGAATCCTGATATCGGCATGTAACCAACTTGCTCAGATGTGAATAGAGGACAAGCACTGACTAGTTGATCATGGAATGTGGTGAGTTTATATTCCACATGTTTCAGTCCCATAGTGGCCGCAATTTGACTAGCATATACTTCGCTGAGCGCCTCAACTCCACCATTAGCATAGCGAGGCGTTGAACCTTTGTATAAATGAATGACATCATTTTCACGATGCCAACATTTCCGAAGCATACCGTTGGTCGTGTATTCTGGTGTCGTAACAATTCCTTTTATGTGGCTATCTTCTCCAGTGAAAGCAATGCCTGCTACAATTTCGCTGAATGGATTGTCGTATAAATTAACATCTGACCATGAAACCGTTGAATGTGCGGGCTTTACCCAAAATGTATCATTTAGGGATAGACCATAGGTTACATCTAAATATCGATATGGATTCTCTGTATCTGCAATGGCATCTAATAAATTTTCAACAAATGCACGGTTATTTGGAATTTTACGTTGTAATAGCCAGTTTTTTAGTCCCTTTACAGTAGGTTGCATATTCAATGGCAATGCTGCAATATTTATGATTGTTAAATCACAAAGATTTATGTGAACTAATGTGGTTAGGTTGACAACCTCTTCGTGTTTCGCGATGCGAAATTGCAACACAGGGACGTCTTTGTTGAGTAAGACATACTCCATGCGAATCCTCCTTTCCTCTTGTGTTTTATATATGCTCATTATAGCATACGGAAAAGTCTATATAATTAATATAGTTATTAATGTGGATGTTATAATAAAGAATATAAAGTTATTTAGGAGAGTCATGATAATGTATGAAATTGTAAATGAATCTAATTTAATAGTAGCATTTGATATGGATACACAACTATCTCCTTTTGGTGCCTTTGGTATTTATATCAAACAAGGGAATCATTGTTGCTCAGCTATTGTTGATACTGGCGATTGGTGGGGGATACATAGAGGTTATAATGAGCTTGTCGACATGAATCGAACTTGTAAAGGAAAAGCTAGTTTTCGCCAGTATCTGAGCAACGGTGGTAATAAACTTATATTTACATTAGATTCCAAAGGTGGTCTTAATATCAATGTTGCTATATGTGAGTATAATTACGAGTGTAAGATGACTATTGAAAGCTTAGACCAAACGCATTTATCCAAGTTTATTGCGTTTTTTGAAGCGTTTCTTGAGCGAGAATCTAGAGAAATCTAATTTATATTGTATAAATCTAAAAAAATTATCGAAGTAGGCATATATAGGGGGACTAAAAAATAGAACAGGCCTGTTCTATTTTTTAGAGGGAGATGTATTTGAAACCCTGTATCCTTTTGTTTTACAATTTAGCAATAAAAAAGAGTCGCGCCATATGGTGCGACTCTTTTTCTGTACCCAGTTTCTATATACAATTATTTTGTAACAACTTTAAGATCTACAGGGATTTTAGCTTCTACAGCTTCGCCTTTGATAACTTTTTGAGCTGTATCGATAGCGATTTTACCCATTTGGTCTGGTTGTTGAGCAATTGTTGCAGCCAATGTGCCGTCTTTAACAGCTTTGTCTGCATCAGCAGTACCGTCAAAGCCTACGATGAAGATTGTTTTGCCTGCGGATTTAGCTGCTTGGATAGCGCCCAAAGCCATTTCGTCATTATGAGCGAAGATAGCTTGTACGTCAGGGTTAGCTTGCAAAATGTTTGTTGCTACGTTCAAACCTTTTGTGCGGTCGAAGTCAGCGCTTTGTTTTGCTACTACTGTTAAGTCTTTGTCAGCTACGTTGTGGAAACCTTGGCCACGTTCACGAGTTGCGGAAGCGCCAGGAATACCTTCGATTTCTGCAACTTTTGCAGCTTTGCCTACTTTGTCAGCAATCAATTGAGCTGCCATTTCGCCGCCTTTTACGTTGTCGGAAGCGATGTGAGCTACTACTTTGCCTTTATCAGCAGAACGGTCAACAGTGATTACAGGAATGTTTTTAGCATTTGCTGCTTCTACAGAAGTAGAGATAGCTGCAGAGTCTACAGGGTTGATGATCAATACGGAAACGCCGCTTTCAAGCAAGTCGGAAATATCGTTTGCTTGTTTAGCTGGGTCGTTTTGAGCATCAACGATTTTAACTTTAAGACCAAGCGCTTTAGCTTGAGCCTCAACGCCTTCTTTCATAGTTACGAAGAATGGGTTGTTCAATGTGGAAACAGAGAAGCCGATAGTGCCGGATTTTTTGTCGCCGCCGTTATCAGCGCTTTTACCACAGCCTGCTACAAGACCGATAACCATGATAGCCATCGCCAACAGTAACAATAGTTTTTTCATAGGAACCTCCTAGGCTTTCTT
>ERZ773212.1280-NODE-1280-length-11590-cov-2.731339_pt1 | contig 11590 bp, 7 predicted proteins | sample MGYA00581005_ERZ773212 | MGnify/ENA primary metagenome ERZ773212 (study PRJEB29015, sample SAMEA2738154) | human oral metagenome | biome: human oral; feature: human-associated habitat; material: saliva | place: China | collected 2196 ... | reverse complement strand
GGAGATCAACACGAGCCGTCGCGAGACGGAGTCGAGCCTTGCGGCAGAGGCCCTGGCACAGGTGGAGTCGGACTATCATGGGGAGCGAGTTATCGTCGTCGCCGGAAAGGGCTGGCATGAGGGCGTCAAGGGCATCGTCGCGAGTCGCGTTACCAGTCGCTACCACGTACCCTCGCTTCTCTTCTCGATAGCCGAGGACGGCATCGCCCGTGGGTCTGGGCGCTCGGTGGGCACGGTGGACCTCTTCAAGGCGGTCGAGAGCTGCTCGGACCTCCTGGTGCGCTTTGGCGGCCACTCAGGCGCCGTGGGCGTGACCTGCGAGGCAGACAAGCTGGACGCGCTTCGCGAGCGACTCTCTGAGGTTATGGACGAGCTGCCCCAGGAGCAGTTCGAGAGCAGGGGAGAGGTCGATGCCCTGGTCTCTCTCTCGGAGATGACGGTCGGTAACCTCGATGCGCTCGATGCGCTCCAACCCTTTGGCCAGGCCAACAAGAAGCCGCTCTTTGCCGCGTGCGGCGTGAGCATGAAGAATCGCGGCAAGGTGGGGGTTGCCGGCAATCACCTGCGCTTCGTCGCCACAGATGGCCAGGGCTCGGTTGCCGCCATCATGTTTAGGGTTCCCCAGATAGACCGCGCGGCGGCCTGCGACGAGGTCGTCGACCTCGTCTTCGAGCCGGTCAACGAGGCCTGGCAGGGGCGCATCAAGCCAAAGCTCATGGTCAAGGACATCATCTACCGCGAGGAGGCCCCGGTGGAGGCTGCCGTCTCGAGCTTGACCGAGCAGATCTTCGCACGCGCGCAGGAATGTCTTGCCGTCTCCTCCGCTGACGTGCTTGGCTGTGGGCCTGTTGCGCTCGCCTGCGGCGCGACCCTCGTGGCTGACGGGTCATCCACCTCTTTGCGTGATGCTGCCCCGTGTGCGAACACCTCGGGCCCACAACCCGCAGCCACTACCTCACCAGGATCTTTGCCGCCTGTGGTGGACAGGCTCGCAAACACGCCCTCTGGGCTTTCCTACGAGCAGCTTACCGATGAGCTCCGCCGTCGCATGATCGGCTCCTCGGCGCTCCTGCCCGCCCAGAGCGAGACGCTCGCTCGCCTGGCGCGTGGGCGCTCCTGTCTCTGTGTCATGGCCACAGGTAGGGGCAAGTCACTCATCTTTCACATTCATGCGGCCCGCGAGGCCATCGCACACGGCAAGGCGAGCGTCTTCGTATACCCGCTTAGGGCCCTCGTGGCCGACCAGGCCTTTCACTTGGGGACCGTCTTGGGGGAGCTTGGGCTTGACGTTCGCGTGCTCACGGGCGAGACGCCTCACGAGGGGCGCGAGGAGGCGTTCTCGGCCCTCGCGAGCGGAAAGGTGAGCGTGCTTCTGACGACGCCTGAGTTTCTTGCCATTCACGTCGATCGCTTTGCCGCCTCTGGACGCATCGGCTTCGTGGTCATCGACGAGGCCCATCACGGTGACGTGACCTCTGCCCGGGCGCGGGATGCCTACGCGGGGCTCCCGCGCGTACTCGACGCGTTGGGTAACCCCACCGCTCTGGCGGTCACGGCCACGGCCGACTCCGCTGCGGCCCGTCAGATAGCAACGCTGCTCTCCATAGACGAGGATGATGTCATCGTGGACGCGTCGGTGCGTGAGAACCTTCACCTCATCGACCTTCGCGAGTCTCGTGATCGCAGCGTCGCCCTCGTGAGCATCGTCGCCACGGGCGAGAAGACCGTCATCTACGTCAACAGCCGCGAGCGCAGCCTGGGGCTTGCGCGCATGCTCAGGAAGGGCGTTCCGGACCTTGGCCACAGGATCTCCTTCTACAACGCAGGCATGCCTCGAGAGCTGCGCAGGCGCGTCGAGGACGCCTTCAGGGAGGGCCTGCTCACGACCATAGTCTCCACGAGCGCCTTTGGCGAGGGGGTGAACCTCCCCGACGTCCGCAACGTCGTGCTCTATCACATGCCCTTCGATGCGGTGGAGTTCAACCAGATGAGTGGGCGGGCAGGCAGGGACGGCGAGGACGCCGCCGTGTGGCTGCTCTTTGGATCGCGTGACGCCCACATAAACGAGCGCGTGCTCGCCAGTGCCGCGCCCCAGCGCGAGATCATGGCACAGCTCTACGTCTCGATCCGAGACCTCTGCGGCGACGCTGGCCAGACCGTCGCCGATGACAGCGACATCGTTGCGAGGGCACACGCAGCCGGAAGTCCTTGGGATTTCGATGAGCGTGAGGTGGCCTCGGCTATCGCGACCTTTAGCGAACTTGGCTTCATTCAGGTGGATGGGTACGGACCGAGCAGGCGCATCACGATGGCCGTGAGACCGCAGCACAGCTCGCTCGAGCGCTCAAGTCGCTATCTTGCCGGATTAAGTCAGGTTGATGACTTCAGGATATTTAGAGATTGGGTACTCTCTAGTAGTCAGGAGGAACTTCTCGAGCGCATCAATCGTCCGATGGTGCCTGACTTCGGAACGGTCGTGGATAGAAACGGGGGACTCACATGAGCATGAGCGAGGCGCAAGACGCGCGTCCGACGGGTGCACAAGGGCAGATACCCCAGGCTGATAACTGGCGCGTGCTGAAGAGCATCTGCGCCGAGTACTTTGACAACAGGGCCATGGGCAAACTCGTCTCGGCCTACGAGTTTGCTTCTGAGTATCACAAGAACCAGCGACGACGATCGGGCGAGCCCTACATCAATCACCCCGTCGAGGTCGCTCTCATCTTGGCCAAGGATCTCAGGATGGACGAGGACCCCATCTGCGCCGCCCTACTGCATGATACGGTGGAGGACACGAGTGCCACCCTGCGAGACCTCAGGGATCGCTTTGGCACTGCGGTAGCCGAGCTGGTGGACGGCGTGACAAAGCTCACCTCCATCGAAGTCACATCCATAGACGAGAAGCAGGCGCTCAACCTGCGCAAGATGTTTCTTGCCATGTCAAAGGACATACGCGTCATAATCATCAAACTTGCGGATCGTCTGCACAACATGAGGACTCTGGCCGCCCTCAAGTCCGATCGTCGCATCTTCAAGGCACACGAGACGATGGACATCTATGCCCCGCTGGCCGACAGGCTTGGCATGAGCTCCATCAAGTGGGAGCTCGAGGACCTGGCCTTCTTCTATCTGAACCCCGACGAGTACGAGCGCATCGCTCGCATGGTGCAGGACTCCCGTGCCCAGCGCGAGCAGGAAACCTCCGAGGCCATCAAGATCCTCGACAGCACGCTTCGGGACGTGGGTCTTACGGGCTATCAGATCACCGGGCGCCCCAAGCATCTGTGGTCCATCTACCAGAAGATGACGCACAAGGGCAAGGAGTTCTCCGATATCTACGACCTCATCGCACTGCGCGTGCTTACCGACTCGGAAAGGAGCTGCTACTCCGTCCTCGGTGCCGCCCACTCCCTATGGCACCCGCTGACCATTTGCTTCAAGGACTACATCGCGACGCCAAAGGCTAACGGCTACCAGTCCTTGCACACGACGGTCATAGGCTTGGGGGCCCATCCCATCGAGATACAGATCCGTACCTACAAGATGCACGACACGGCCGAGTACGGCATAGCCGCCCACTGGCTCTACAAGAGGTCCGGAAATTCGGATGGGAAGATGAGTGACGATGACAAGAGCATCGACTCGCGGATAAACCAGATACGTAGGAGCCTGGACTGGATCGCTGACGAGGACATGGGGGAGGCACGTAAGTTTCTCCAGGATCTGCGCACGGATCTCTTCGAGGACGAGATCTTCGTCTTCACGCCCAAGGGGGAGGTCATGAGCCTGAGGCGCGGCTCCACGCCCCTCGACTTCGCCTATGCCGTGCACACCGAGGTGGGCAACCACTGCGTGGGCGCCTTGGTCAACGGTAAGGTCGTACCCTTCTCATATCACCTTAAAATCGGTGACCGCATCAAGGTGCTGACCAACAAGCAAGGCAAGCCCAGTCGGGACTGGCTGAATATCGTCACGACGCAGTCATCCAAGGCAAAGATACGCAAGTACTTCACCACCCTCTCCAAGACCGATGACGCCGAGCGGGGACGCAGCGAGCTTGCGCGCGAGCTTCGTAAGAAGGGCTATGGCATCTCGACGGCGCGCACCCAGGACGCGCTCGAGCAAGTCGCCGTCCAACTCGACTACCGACGGGCGGATGACCTGTTCGCGGCAATCGGCACGGGCAAGGTCTCGTGCCGGCAGACGACACATCGTGTCGTCGCCGTGCTCGAGGCGAACTCTTCCGAGCGGCAGGAAGAGCGCGAGCGCCGAGCGCGGCTGAGAAACGCCAAGAAGCAGGCCATCGCCGAGGACAAGCCCCTCGTGACGCCTGCGGCGTATGTCAGCTCAGACAAGGGCAGACGCCGCAGTTCCTGTGGCGTCGTGGTCAAGGGGGACCCCGATCTCCTCGCCCATCTGGCGCGCTGCTGCAATCCCGTTATGGGCGATGACATCGTGGGTTTCATCACGCGCGGGCGGGGCGTCTCGGTGCACCGCAACAACTGTCCCAACGTCCAGCGCCTGATGGAGCATCCCGAGCGCATGATTGACGTCGAGTGGGACACGACGGGGGCAACGGAGTTCCATGTCGAGATCGTGGTGGAGGCCTGCGACCGAATGGGTCTCATCGAGGAGGTGGGTGGCGCCATTCGCAGGGCGGGGGGAAACATCCTCTCAACGATGAGCGGGATTGTGAAGGGAGACGTGGCGCGCATGCGCTACCTGATAGCGATCTCTGACGCCTCGCTTTTGGACCCCTTGCTCGCCCTGGTGAGCAATGTCCCATCGGTCTTCGACTGTAGGCGCATCATGGCCGGGGAGGGCGCAAAAACCAACTGAGGAGGAGGAACTGGCATGGCTGAGACAAGCGAGAGGGCCCATGAGGGCTATGAGGACCACGATGAACACGAGGGTCACGAGGGCTGCGACTGTGGGTGCGACCATCACGAGGGTGAGGCCCACGACGGGTGTCACGGGCAGGGCGACGGGCGCGACCAGGTTGCGATGTTTGTCGTCGGTCCCATCGAGACCAACTGCTACGTCTACATCTCTGAGGGCGAGTGCATGGTCGTCGATCCGGGGAACTCTGGCGCAAAGATAGCCGAGCACCTCCCTGACGGCGTGAGGGTCAAGTACATCGCGGCGACGCATGGGCACGGTGACCATGTGGGCGGCGTGAAGGCGCTCAAGGAGGTCGTCGGCGGGAGCTACGTGATCCATCCGGCCGCCGTCGAGCTGGCCAAGCACGCCGGCGAGCCCTGTGAGCTGGGTTACGCCTACGATGACAACGCCCCCGATCCCGATCTGACCTACACAGAAGGCGACGTCATCAAGGTGGGCAGCGCCGGCTTTCGCATCATCGAGACGCCGGGTCACACACCGGGGAGCATCTGCTTGGTGGGGGAGGGGAGCGCGGAGGGCGTCTGCTTTGTGGGAGACACGGTGTTTCAGGGCTCCTGTGGACGCACTGATCTTGCAGGTGGCAGTCCTGAGGACATGAGAGCCTCTCTCGCTCGCGTCAAGCGCGAGATAGACCCCCATACTACTCTCTTCTGCGGCCACGGGGAGATCACGACGATGGAGGACGAGCTGGCGTCGAACCCCTACTTTCAGTAGGTCCAGTAGGTGCAGCAGGTCCAGTAGGGCCTCAACGTGCAAAGTGAGTGAATCACTCACTTCGCAACGACGTTGTGAGTGAATCACTCACTTCATAATCACGAAGTGAGTGATTTTTGAGGCGAAAACGGGTACCCCTCGAAACGGCGAATCGAGAGATACGCAGGTCAGAGGCTTACTGAAAGAGAAATCGAAGTGAGTGAATCACTCACTTCATAATCCCGCAACGACGTTGTGAGTGGATCACTCACTTCGCAACGACCACTTCGCAACGACCGTGAAGGTCGTGATGAGGGCAACACTCGCTGCCCAGATTTGCTATAGTCAATGCCGTGCTGCGCCCGGATGGCGGAACTGGCAGACGCGACGGACTCAAAACCCGTTGCCAGCGATGGCATGTGGGTTCGATCCCCACTCCGGGCACCATTGCGATTGAAGGGCCGTATCAGAGAGGACTCTGGTGCGGCCGTTTTCTTAGGTCTTGGGAGGCGGACGGCGTCCGTGCATCCTCGGTCTGTCATGCTTATGACCCGCGCCCGGGCGATCACCGTCCGCCATGTCTATAGTCCCACGCCAGACCGCCCTTCGGCGCCTCCATGCCCGCGCACCCTCGACGCACCATACCTAGCCGCCCTCGAAGGTCACGGCATGCCGTTCAGCCCCAAGGGCTAGGCCCCAAGAGCCCCAAGGTCAGGCCTCGCGTGTGCTAGCTTGCGCTCTTGTCCTCGTGGTAGTCCGTCTCGGTGTTGACGTTCCATACGTTACTGCGATCTGTCGTGCCACCAAGCAGGTCATCCACCGCATAAAACGCGGTCATCATCGAGTGGTCCATGTTGTTGTAGCGATGTTGGCCGTTACGCCCCAGGCAGAAGAGGTTGGGGTGCGTATCCAGCCAGGCAATGAGCTCGTCGATCTGCCCGTAGCTGTCAAAGTAGGCGGGATAGGCCTTCTTTACGTGCTCGACGTGACTGTCCAGGGGCTTGGACTGGGGAGAGAGCACGCCCATGCGCACGAGCTCGGCAGACGCGAAGCGCACGCGATCCTCGTCGCGCATGTTCCAGAAGTCGTCACCCTCGTCGCAGAAGTACTCAAGCCCGATCCAGATAGTCTCCGTGGGCCGTCTGACCATGTAGGGCGACCAGTTGTTGAAGATCTGGATGCGCCCGAGCTTCACGCTGGCATCTTGGACGTAAATCCAGTTGTCAGGGACGATGTTGCCGAGGGTGCGAATGTCCGTCTCGTTTTTGAGCTCGAGCCTGTCCACGAGAAGTCCCACGGTCACGAAGTCGCGGTAGGGGAGGCCTGCGGCAATCGCATGAACGTCTGTGGGGATGGTGTCGAAGGCGTCCGCGAGGTCTTTGAGGGGCATCGTGCTCATAACGGCGTCGGCCTCGTAGGTGCTACCGTCCTGGCAACTCACGGCCGTGATTCTGCCCTCCTCGTCGGTGGAGACGCCCGTCACGCGAGCGCCCATGATGATGGTGCCGCCCATGGCGCGAACCTTGCGGGCAGCCTCCTCCCAGAGCTGCCCGGGACCGTACTTGGGGTAGGAGAAGCGCTCGATAAGCGAGGTCTCGCCCCCCTGCTCCTGCTTTTTTCCGGTCGCCTTGGCGATGGCGTCCTTGAGGACGGCGGCTATCGAGAGGCCCTTCACGCGCTGTGAGCCCCAGTCGGCGCTGATGTCACGTGGGTGGCGACCCCAGAGCTTCTCGGTGTAGCCCTCGAAGAACATCGAATAGAGCGCGCGACCAAAGCGGTTTATGTAGAAGTTCTCTAAATTGTTCTCGGGAAGTCTTCTGACTCGTGCCCCAAGGTAGTTGAATCCGACGTGCAATGTGGTCACAGGTCCCATGTTCCTGAGCGTCCGGGCGCTCAGGCTCACGGGATAGTCAAAGAACTTGTGGTCGTAGTAGATGCGAGACACGCGATGGCGAGAGAGCATCACACGATCGACCTTCTCGGGATCTGGCCCCCCATCGGCAAGCGGACACACACGACCGAGGACCCTGTCGTCGAAGGCGAGGGAACCCTGCATGGGCATGAGCTTGGCCCACCAGGCATTGACGCGCTCCTCCTTGGAAAAGAAGCGGTGCCCGCCAATGTCCATGCGGTTGCCGTCGTGCTCGACGGTGCGCGATATGCCACCGATTGCCTGGGTCTCCTCAAGGACGGTAACCTCAAACTCTTCGGGCGCACGGCTCAGAAGCTCATGCGCTGCGGTGATGCCCGCAGGACCGGCCCCGATGACGATGACTCTCTTCAAGAGTGCTCCAACTGACGGTACTTGTAATGGCTATCGCTTAAGGTTACTATGCCTTAGGATAGGAGAAGTTCAAGACAGGGGTTTTTTGCAAAAAGCTCGAATCCGCCATAGACGTTGTTGCCGGGAGCGCCTGGCCTGTCACTCCCTTTGTGGGAGGACTCATGACGGCTAAGGCCAGGCACGCGCGACCAACATGGCCTGCGGGCGGGTCCGGCCTGCTCGCGTGGGCGCAGGTCGGCATCGTCGTGCTTGCGCTTGGGGGACTTGTGTGCCTGAGCTGGGCGCGTGGGGTGGTCGATCTTGTGCCTGCGATCGTCTGTTCGCTCACGCTCGTCGTTGCGACCTGCGTCCCGGATCGCCTCTGGGCAGCTGCGGGCAGGTACTCGAGGATCTGCGCCATCGCATTTTGTGTCACCGTGCTCTTGCGCCTGTACTTCGTCGTGGCCACTCCCTATACCTATATGCAGCACGATACCTGGACCTTCGACGCGACGGCCGGGCACGTGGCCTACGTCTTCCGGCTCGCCGACAATGGCCTGCGCCTGCTCGACGTGGACCCCACCTCGCTCTGGTCCTTCTACAACCCGCCGCTCTCCTACTATCTCGGGGCCGCCTGGGTCTGCGCGGGGCGCGCCTTCGGCCTCGCGGACGCAGAGGCGGCGGAGAGCCTGCAGTGGCTCTCGCTGGCCTACTCGGTCGGTGCGACCTATGTCGGCTACCTCGTGCTGAGGCAGGCCCGCCTCGAGGGCCGCGCCCTGGCGCTGGGCTTCTGCGCCTGGGCGCTCGTGCCCTTCTTCGTGCCGCTCTCCGGCAACGTGTCCTACGACGGCCTCCTCACGCTGCTCTCGCTCGCCACCCTCCTCCTGCTCATGCGCTGGTACGAGGACCCGACCCTCGCGCGGGCGCTTCGTGCCGGCGTCTGCCTCGGCCTCGCGCTCATGACCAAGACGACGGCCGCCCTGCTGCTTCTGCCCGCCCTGACTTCCCTGATCCTGCGACTCGTGAGTGCGCGCGGTTCGTATCGCATCGACATCCATGGCACCATCGACCAGGTCGTGGCCGCGCTTGTCCCCGCTGCGGTGTTCGGGGGCTGGTGGCACGTCTACGCCTACCTGCGCTTTGGCATGCCCTTCGGCTACCTCCAGAAGGTGGACCCTGCAAGTCCCATGAACCGCTCGGCCTATAGCCTGGCCCAAAGGCTGCTACCTTGGTGGAGTGGGGGCTTTGACCCTTTCTTGCACCTGATGAGTGAGTACAGCATTCCCCTTATTGCGCTCAAGGGCGCGACGTTCGATGAGTTCGCGCCGGATGAGCCCCACCTTGTTTGCGTGGGCATGGTGCTTCTGCTCATAGGCGCGCTCCTTACCATCGCCGTGTTCGTGGGCATCTTGCGCGCCACGATCAACCTACGATCGAAAACGTTTGGCGTCAAGGCGGGCACAATCTTCATGGGCGTCGTGTTTTTTAGCTACGTGCTGGGACTTGTCTACTTATCGCTGAGCGAGCCTTTCTCGTGCTCGTCTAACTTTCGCTACATTGTGCCTGTGGCGCTTCCTGCAGCCTACTTCGTGGCGCAGCTCGATGGGAAGGACGGCGGGAGAAAGGCGGTTTGGTCACTGCTTGGGGCCTCACTGGTGCTGCAGGTGGTCTTCTGGGTGAGTGCGGGGGCGTACGGCCTGCTTGGAGTGTAGCTTTGGGCTTTCGTCCTCACCCTGCGCCACACCCGCAGCGTCTCTGCGGCCCCCTGCGCCGTAGACAGGATAGCTGACAGCATTCATCGGCTTCCTCAAGGCCTCTTGCTCCGCACCCTTGGCCCCCTGCGCCGCACCCGCAGACCTCAGCTCAAGGGCACGTCTATCAAGTCGTGGTCGCTTTGCGTATTTCTGGACAGGAGGCAGGCAAGGGTAGGCTTTGCCCTTGCGTGGCCGCTCTCGCATGTCTAAGATAGGCATGCATTTGGAAAGCGGGGTCGGTGTTGGGCCCCCACCTACATGGCGCCGCACGGTAGCCGTCTGGTCAGACAATAGAGTTCCCTTCTGCCTTGGTGGATCTTGTCTCCTAGACGCTATCTGCGTCGGGAGCTTTTTTATGCAAGGGATCCGGCGCGCGTCAGCACGCAAATGCGACGGGAACGTCGCGAGGAAGGGAAGGTGTAGAAGATAGCCAAGAACGATGGACCTCGCATCAACCGCGAGATTACCGCACGCACGTGCCGCCTCATTGGTGTCGATGGCTCTCAGCTGGGTCTCTTTGGCCTAAGCGACGCATTGCGCGTCGCGAGTGATCAGGGCCTCGACCTCGTGGAGATCGCTCCCAACGCGGATCCACCCGTCTGCAAGGTGATGGATTACCGCAAGTACAGGTACGAACAGGACCGTAAGGCCAAGGCCGCCCGCAAGAAGCAGATCAGGGTCGAGGTCAAGGAGATGAAGTTTCGTCCCAAGATCGATGTGGGTGACTACACCACGAAGAAGAACCATGTCATGCGCTTCCTCAAGAGGGGCGCGCGGGTCAAGATCACCATCATGTTTCGTGGTCGTGAGATGGCCCATCCCGAGCAGGGCAGGATGGTGCTCGATAGGTTGGCCGAGGACCTCGCACCCTATGCGACGGTCGAGCAGCAGCCGAAGATGGAGGGTCGCAATATGCACATGCTCGTCGCCCCCATCAAGGGAGCCTTTAGCGAGAAGGGGCCCAAGGGCGACGCCGAGAGCGAGAAGGAGAGCTAAGCATGCCCAAGATGAAGACGCACAAAGGTTCGGCAAAGCGCTTCCGTCGGACCGGCACAGGCAAGATCATGCGCGCGAAGGCGTTCAAGAGCCACATCCTTACCAAGAAGTCTCAGAAGCGCATCCGGGGCTTTCGTAAGGAAGCCGAGCTCACCCCAGGAGACGCCAAGGTTGTCTCGCAGCGTATAGGAAGCAAGCACTAGAGCACGAGCTGCGCATGCGCACGCTCTTTTGAGAAACACCAAGGAGTTGATGAGATATGGCACGTGTCAAGCGCGCAGTTGCCGGTCGCAAGAAGCGCCAGACCCTAGTCGAGCGCTCCAAGGGGTATTATGGCGCCCGCTCCCGCACCTTCCGTGGCATGAAGGAGCAGGTCCAGCACTCTGGGCAGTATGCCTACCGTGACCGTCGCAACAAGAAGCGCGACATCCGCGCCCTGTGGATCCAGCGCATCAACGCTGCCGCCCGCATGAACGAGCTCTCGTACAGCAGGTTCATGCATGGCCTGAAGCTTGCGGGCGTCGAGCTCGACCGCAAAGTCCTCGCCCAGATCGCCTATGAGGACGACGCCGCGTTCGCCGATCTCGCTACGGTGGCCAAGAAGGCCCTCGACGAGGCCGAGTAAGCAGCCCGCCCTGCGATTATGTGGCGCCTCAGGCGTCCGTGGTGAAGCCCCCGTGACGCGAGTGTGTCACGGGGGCTTTTTGTATGGCGGGGCATGGGGCTACCCTCGCGTCGGCCCAGCGCAAGGGACAGGGGTTGGTCCTTGGCCCAGACAGCATGCGGTCATGACTTTATTTCAGAGCTGTTAATAAGTTTTTTGTAGATCCAAATAGGAATTCAGTAAGTATAATTATAGCTAGGTGGTTTTCCAGTCGGCGGATAGAGTTGGGAAAGGACGGTTCATATGAGACGCAAACGTGTCATTCGCAAGGCCTTCGCTACGTTGTCGGTGTTCCTCGCGCTTCTCTTGGCGTGCGGC
>ERZ773212.1276-NODE-1276-length-11608-cov-6.112611_pt1 | contig 11608 bp, 6 predicted proteins | sample MGYA00581005_ERZ773212 | MGnify/ENA primary metagenome ERZ773212 (study PRJEB29015, sample SAMEA2738154) | human oral metagenome | biome: human oral; feature: human-associated habitat; material: saliva | place: China | collected 2196 ... | reverse complement strand
TAGATGTATATAATGACATTTTAAATAAAATTGATACATCAGTTTATAAACCTGGTATGGTTTTACCTTCCGAGCAAGATCTACAAAAACAATATAATGTATCTCGTATAACAGTAAGAAGGGCATTGTCAGATTTAGTTCATGATGGACTATTAGAACGTACCAGAGGTAGAGGGACAATTATTCTTCCAAAGAAGAATAAAGAGGATTTATATGAATTATCTGGATTTACTGAGGATGCCAAGCGTAACGGAGATATTCCGACGTCAGTAATTATCAAACTGGATGAAATAAAATGTCCATCAGATATCGCAAGGTTTCTACAGATTAATGAGTACGAGAAAGTATATTATCTAAAACGCCTACGACTTATCAATGGTAGAATTTCAGGGATTTTCGAAACATATATCTCTCAAAGATTTCCATTTAAAATCAGTGCAAATGATTTTAACGAAAAAACGTCTTTATATGACTTCTATAAAGAGAATGGTGTAATAATTGCTGATGCAGTAGAAACATTAGAATCAATCATGGCCACACCAGAACTTAAAAGGGAAATGTTTATCGAGAGTGATATGCCAATCTTCTATCGTGCGAGAATAACATATGATAACAATTCAAAGCCAATAGAGTATTCAAAGAATTACTATAAGGCCAATGGGTATAAGTATGTTGTTCATCTCCATAGAAAAAATGGAACAGTATCAAAATAGTATTGAATTAAGCTTAAGCGATTGGAGAATGGTTAATCTTCCAATCGCTTTTGATATTTCTAAGTGTAACTTTTGAAATTATTATGAAAAGATTTATAAAAATAAGCATAAATAGGGGAAATACAGTCCTTATCAGTGTTTCACATTGAATTCAAAATACTTTATAACTATAATTTTAATAGAGTTTTTAAAAATTATAGGGGACATACAATGGCAGAGATAAAAAAAGAGCAACAACGTGACGAATTGCATCGAGCAATTTGGGCTATTGCGGATGAGTTGCGCGGTAGTGTAGATGGATGGGACTTTAAGAACTATGTATTAGGGACGATGTTTTATCGTTACATTTCTGAAAGTCTAACAAATTTCATTAATGAGAATGAGATTAAATCCAATAATCTTTCTTTTAATTATGCTGATTTAACAGATGAACAAGCATTAATGATTAAAGATGAAATGATCAATGTTAAAGGCTTCTTTATTTTACCTTCTGAATTATTTTGTAATGTACGTAAGCGTCCTTCAAATATTGATGACTTAAATGAAACTTTAGAAAGAGTATTTAATCATATTGAAGATTCTGCAAAAGGTAGTTCATCAGAAAGCGACTTTGCAGGATTATTTGATGACTTTGATGTAAATAGTAATAAACTCGGCTCAACAGTTGGAAAGAGAAATGAGAGGCTTCAAAAGCTACTAAATGGTATTGCTGACATGAACCTGGGTGATGTAAAAGACCATGACATCGATGCTTTTGGTGATGCCTATGAATATTTAATGACAATGTATGCATCTAATGCAGGAAAGAGTGGAGGAGAATTCTTTACACCTTCCGATGTATCAGAATTACTAACAAGACTTGGTACAGTTGGTAAGAAAGAAGTAAATAAAGTTTATGATCCTGCATGTGGCTCAGGCTCATTACTTTTAAAAGCCGAAAAAGTATTAGGTAAAGATGGTGTTCGTAATGGCTACTATGGTCAGGAAATCAACATCACTACATATAACTTATGTCGTATTAATATGTTCTTACATGATATTGAATTTGATAAGTTTAATATTGCTTGTGAGGACACTTTAACTAGCCCACAACATTGGGATGATGAGCCATTTGAACTAATAGTATCAAATCCTCCATACTCCATTAAATGGGATGGCGATGATAATCCATTGTTAATTAATGATGGTAGATTTTCACCTGCGGGAGTTTTAGCTCCTAAGAGTAAAGCTGATTTAGCTTTTATCATGCATGCATTGAGCTGGTTATCATCATCAGGTACTGCTGCTATTGTTTGCTTCCCTGGAATCTTCTATAGAGGAGGAGCAGAGCAAAAGATTCGTAAGTATCTAGTTGATAATAACTTTGTGGATTGTATTATCCAACTACCAAGTAACTTATTCTTTGGGACAAGTATTGCAACATGCATTATGGTTTTAAAGAAGAACAAGAAAAATAATACAACACTGTTTATCGATGCATCTCAGAATTGTGTTAAAGTAACAAATAATAATAGATTAACTGAAGATAATATTAATGAAATTGTAAATATCTTTACAGAAAGAAAAGATGTTCAGTATACTGCGAAGCTTGCATCTATTGAAGAAATTCAAGAAAATGACTACAACTTATCAGTATCAACATATGTAGAAAAAGAAGATATAAGAGAAAAAATAGATATCAAAGTACTTAATAAGCAAATTGCAGAAATTGTTGAACGCGAAAATAAATTACGATTAGAAATAGATAAAATCATTTCTGAGATAGAGGCGTAATATGAGCAGGTTAGAAAAACTAATTAATGAATTATGTCCAGATGGTGTAGAGTTTAAATCGCTGGAAGAGTTATTTATAATCAAAAATGGATATACACCATCTAAGTCAAATTCTGAATTCTGGGATAATGGTACAATACCATGGTTCCGAATGGAGGATATTAGGGTAAATGGACATATTCTAAATGATTCAATACAACATATAACTTCTAAGGCAGTAAAAGGGAAATTGTTTCCAAAGGATTCAATTATCATGGCTACAACAGCTACTATTGGTGAACATGCTTTAATAACAGTTGACTCGCTTGCAAATCAGCGATTTACAGTTTTTACAAAACAAAAGTCAGAACAGAAAAATCTAAATATGAAATATGTTTATTACTATTTCGATATTATAGATGAATGGTGTAAGAAAAATACAAAAGTATCAAGTTTTCCTGCTGTAGATTTACAGAAACTAAAAAAATATATGATGCCCGTACCACCGTTAGAAATTCAATGTGAAATTATCAAGATACTGGATAATTTCACAGAGCTTACAGCAGAACTTACAGCAGAACTTACAGCAGAGCTTACAGCAAGAAAAAAACAATTTGAATATTATAGGAATCAGCTCATTTCAGTTCATAATAACAATGTGCATAGTAATATATTATCCGAAATTGCATCAATTTATGATGGTACTCATCAAACCCCAAAATATCAAGAAACAGGTATTCCATTCATAAGCGTTGAAAATATAGCGAATATTTATGATACTGATAAATATATTTCTCTAGAAGAGTATAACTTATATAAGGTTAAACCACAGTTGAATGATTTGTTTATGACACGAATAGGAACTGTGGGAAAATGTGCCATAGTAAATAAATTGATGGATTTAGCGTATTATGTTTCACTTGCTTTAATACGTCCTGACAGCAATATAATAGATACAAGATATTTGAAATATTATATAGAAAGTAGTTTAGGTAAAAAAGAACTTTCAAAGAGAGTTTTACACCATGCTGTTCCTGTTAAAATTAATAAAGAAGACATTGGAAAGATAATTATTTCATATCCGGAATTGTCTATTCAAAAGAAAATTGCAGATTTACTAGATAACTTTGAAAGTATTTGTGCTGACTTAGATATTGGCCTTCCTGCGGAGATAGAGGCACGCAAAAAACAATATGAATTTTATCGTGATCAGCTCTTGACATTTGTTCAAACAGGCAATAGCATCCTTACAGACAGACAGACAGACAGACAGACAGACAGACAGAATCTAATTAAATTGTTCCAATATGTGTTTGGATATGCAATTGTTAATTTAAGCGATATTTCAACTAATTATGATAACTTAAGGGAACCTATTACAAAACACAAGAGAAATATAGGGAAGTATCCTTACTATGGTGCTTCAGGAATAGTGGATTATGTGGATGATTATTTGTTTGAAGGAAACTATCTGCTTATTTCTGAAGATGGTGCAAATTTAATTTCAAGAAATACTCCAATTGCATTTTCTATTACAGGGAAAAATTATGTGAATAATCATGCTCATGTATTGAAGTTTAGTAACAAATATATTCAAAAATATGTTGAAATATATTTGAATGCTTCTGATTTATCTAAGTATATATCTACTGCTGCACAGCCAAAACTAACCAAATATAATCTGGATTTGATACCAATACCATTACCTAATACAGATACCATAATAATGATAGTAGATATACTTTTAAAGTTTGAAAATATATGTTCTGATTTAAAATTTGGTATTCTTGCTGAAATTGATGCACGTCAGAAACAATATGAGTATTACAGGGATAAGCTTCTAACCTTTAAAATGAAGCAAAAATAATTAATAAGGGGATAGTGTTATGTCGTATTTTAATATCGTAGCTCAAACTAACGAGAATACAGTGGTAACTGAATATGAGCCTGTAAAGAAACGCTCTGATAGTTATCAAAGTGAAGCTGCACTTGAGAATGAATTTATTCATATGCTTGAAGAACAAGGATATGAATATCTTTCGTTGCATACAGAAGAGGAGCTTGTTATTAACTTACGAAAACAACTCGAAAAATTGAATAATTATTCTTTCACGGAGAATGAATGGAAACGATTCTTGGCGGAAAGTATTGCTAATCCAAATGAAGGTATCAAAGAAAAAACACGAAAGATTCAAGAAGATTATATACAAGTATTAAAACGTGACGATGGTACATCAAAGAATATAATCTTGCTAGACAAGAAAGATATTCATCATAACTACTTACAAGTAATTCATCAGTATGAAGTTAGTAAAATACAAGGTGCTAGACATGATAATCGTTATGATGTAACTATACTTGTAAATGGTTTTCCTCTTGTACATGTTGAACTAAAGAGACGTGGAATTCCAATTCGTGAAGCATTTAATCAAGTTGAAAGATATCAACGTGATTCCTTTAGCACTGGCTATGGACTATTTGAGTATGTACAAATATTTGTCATCTCAAATGGTACTAACTCTAAGTATTATTCAAATACTACACGTTATAATACGAATGGTAATTTAGCTAAATCTAAGAAAGAAAAGACGTCTAATAGTTTTGAGTTTACTTCTTATTGGGCAGATGCGAAGAATAACATTATCTCTGATTTAATTGACTTTACACGAACATTCTTTGCTAGACACACAATATTGAATATCTTAACAAAGTATTGTGTGTTTACATCGGAAGAGATGTTACTGGTCATGCGTCCGTATCAGATTACAGCAACGGAACGTATTATAAATCGTATTGAGATAGCTACTAATTATAAAAAATATGGCAGTGCTGCAGGTGGTGGATATATTTGGCATACTACTGGATCGGGTAAGACACTGACATCTTTTAAAGCGGCTCGTTTAGCAACTACACTTCCATATATTGAGAAGGTATTATTTGTTGTAGACCGTCAAGATCTAGACTATCAAACCATGCGTGAATATGATCGATTTGAAAAGGGTTCAGCGAATAGTAATCGTTCTACAGCAGTTTTGAAGAAACAGTTGGAAGATGATAATGCAAAGATTATCATTACAACGATTCAGAAATTATCTACTTTTGTTAAGAAGAATCCTGATCATCCAATTTATCAAAAACATTTAGTTATTATCTTTGACGAGTGTCATCGTAGTCAGTTTGGTGAAATGCATAGAGCGATTACAAAGAACTTTAAGAAATATCATTTATTTGGATTTACAGGCACTCCAATTTTTGGGGCAAATGCAGGTGCAGTACGTGATCCAAAACTATGCACAACAGAACAAGCATTCGGGGATCAATTACATACATATACAATAGTCAATGCGATTAATGATAGGAATGTTCTTCCTTTCCATGTGGATTACATTAAAACAATGGATAAGGATGAAGGCATGAAAGATGAGCAGGTATGGGACATAGACCGTGAGAAAGCGTATATGGCGCCAGAGCGTATCTCATTAGTTACAGAATATATCCTAGATAACTTTGATAAGAAAACCTATCGAGGAACACGTACTTATAATTTCAATAAGATTATGAATATTGATGAAATTGCTTCTGCTAGGTTAGGTGCAATTAAAGAGATTAAGCAGAAACAACGAATCAATGGTTTTAACTCTATTTTCTGTGTGAATTCAGTGCCAATGGCAAAGCTTTACTATGAAGAGTTTAAGAGACAAATGGCATCGAATCCAACTAAGAAGATTAATATAGCAACTATCTTTAGCTATTCTCCTAATGAGTATGAACCAGATGGTTTATTATGTGATGAGAATATAGACGATACATCTGCTTTAGATCAAACATCAAGAGATTTCTTGGAGTATGCAATGAAAGACTACAACGAGATGTTTAAATCTAACTATTCTACAGATGGTGATAGTTTCCAAAATTATTATAAAGACGTATCATTGCGAATGAAGAATAAAGAACTAGATTTACTAATTGTAGTAAATATGTTTTTAACGGGCTTTGATGCGACAACATTAAATACATTATGGGTTGATAAGAATCTAAGAATGCATGGTTTACTACAGGCATTTAGTCGTACTAACCGAATCTTAAACAGTGTAAAAGCAGCTGGTAATGTTGTTTGTTTTAGAAACTTACAGACAAGAGTAGATGATGCGATAGCGTTATTTGGTGATAAGGATGCAGGTGGAATTGTATTACTGCATACATTTAATGATTACTATTATGGATATGAAGGAAGTGACCATCGATACCATGTAGGATATGTTGATTTGATTAGTGAGCTTTGTGAGAAATATCCATTAACAATGACGCAAATTATAGGTGAAAATAATCAAAAACAATTTATTAAGTTATTTGGAAATATTTTACGTATGCGTAATATCCTTTTATCTTTTGATGAGTTTGCAGGGAAGGAGATTTTATCCGAACGTGATTTGCAGGATTATTTGGGTAGATATCAGGACTTGTATGACGATTGGAAGAATAAAAAATCAGATGAGACTAAAGAGGATATTAATGATGATATTGTATTTGAAATTGAATTATTGAAGCATATAGAAATTAATATCGATTATATCCTCTTACTAGTTCAGAAGTATCATGATTCTCATTGCCAAGATAGAGAAGTACTTGTGACAATTCAGAAGGCAATTCAAGCGTCACCACAGCTAAGAAGTAAGAAAGAACTTATTGAAACATTCATCGCTGGCATTAACGATATTGATGACATAATGAGTGAATGGCATAAGTTCATTGCGGAAGCAAAAGAACAACAATTAATGCAGATTATTACAGAAGAAAATCTAAAAGAAAAAGAAACAAGAAAATTCTTGGAAAGTTGTTTGCTTAATGGTGAAGTGAAGACTAGTGGAAAAGATATTGATAGTCTACTTCCACCAATGAGTTGGTTTGATGTTAAGCGAGCAGAAAAGAAGCAACGAGTAATTGATAAGTTCAGAACATTCTTTGAGAGATTTTATGGTATTGGAGATGCAAATCTAAGTGATTTTAAAGACTAGATATTATCCACGGAATTAAAATATTGGAATTGTTTTTGCCATTTGTAAAATCTATTAATTTGTGATGAAAAATCATAGAGGAATTTAGTGTACAATCCGTAGTTTCGTACCAGGAGGAGATATGAAATTTAAACGAATCTCAATAAGAAATTTCAGAAATTTTGAAAATATAGATATTTCACTAGATAATAAAAATATATTTTTTGGTATGAATGATATTGGTAAAACAAATTTTCTTTATGCACTAAGGTTTATTTTTGATAAAACAGTAAGAAAAAATAATTTGATTGATACTGACTTTTATGAAAAAAATATAGATGCTGAGATAGAAATAATTGTTCAAATAGATATTAGTGATATAGATGATGCAGATAGTGAAAAATTACGTGCAAAAGTAAAAGGTGCATTATTGAGTAACCAAGATAGTGTATATATAAAATTGGTTGCTTCTTATGATCCCGTTGAGATGGAGGCTAATCCAATCTTATATTGGGGTGGTTCTTTAAATGATTTACAAGAAATTAAGGCGAGGGGTAGTTCTTTTGAAATTGACACTATTTTTAGCGTTATATATATTGACGCATATGTCGACTTATATGCATTATTCAAAAAAAATATATCATTATTATTAAAAGATAATGAGGCTATAGATGAGAATACATTCAAAAAAATAAAGGGTAATATCAATAAATTGAATAAGAATATCTCTTCGTTATCTGGAATAAAGAATTTTGAAAGAAAGATAATGCCATCATACGAACGTTATCGTGATGAATCTGTAGAAATTGTTGTGAAATCAGAAATTTCAATAAATGGCTTGTACTCAAGTGTGACGCCATATATTAAAGATTGTAAATCTAATAAATTGTATCCGACCTCGGGTGAAGGAAGAAAAAAACTGCTCTCCTATTCTCTATATGATGTACTAGCACAAGATATTCAAGAGAGAAAGATAGTTTTATTTTTGATTGAAGAACCAGAAAACAACTTGCATAAAACACTTCAAATTGCTTTATCGCACGAACTATTTGAAAATGAAAATTATAAATATACTTTTATGACTACACATTCATCATATATTTTACAAGCAATGGATAATGTAAATCTTATTCGTATCTTTAATCGAAATAGAATTAGCTCTAAAAGTGTATTTTATCAAATTCCTACAGAATATTATGAACAAAGACAGCGCTTGAATAAAGAAATAGGTGAGGCGATTTTTGCAAATAAGGTACTTTTGGTTGAGGGACAATCAGAGGAAGTTCTATTTGAGAAAATACTATATTCACAAGATCCTTTATATTTATTAAAAGGGATATATATATTAGTTGTTAATGGGATTGATTTTCAACCTTATATTAAGATACTTAGTAAACTGGGGATTACTTATTTTATTAAAACAGATAATGATTTAAGAAGGAATAATGAGAACAAATTTACTCCAATCGGATTTATGCGTATTAACGCAATAATAGGAGAGGAAACCTTACCTGTAGCATGTATAGATGGAAATACAATGCAAGATAAAAGAAATCTATATAAAAAATCAAAGAAAAAATTAAATCAAATTCGTAAAAAAGAACATATATTCTTATCGAGAGTAAGTTTAGAAGAAGATTTAGATGAAGTTCTTGGGCCACGCGTCAGTGAAATATGCTCAGAGGCAAATGGTAATTTGGTAAGCTATTTAAAGGAACAAAAAAAATATAATATGATTAACTTGGTAAAGAAATTAGAAGAACAAGACTGTAAAGCAATATTTAATCACTATAACTTTGCTTGTTTGAAGGAAGTTTTAAAATGACACTTTCTATATCGCAGAATGAAATTGTAAGTTCAAAAGGGAATATGATTGTTAGTGCTAGTGCTGGAACGGGTAAAACTTATACAATGGTTTCAAAAATAGCGTATGAATTAGAACAAAATCATACACATAAAGTTATTGCGGCAATTACATTTACAATTAAAGCTGCAAAGGAAATAAAAAACAGATTAAAAATAGATACTACTGATCATTTTATTGGAACAAATAATAGTTTTGTAATCGAGGAAATTATTAAACCTTTCATAAGAGATGTATATGGACTTGAATATAATTTTGAGGTTACTACTGATTACTCAAAAAAAATCAAAACATTTAAATCGGGAATGCAAATTCTTAAAGAGAATCATGTTATTTGTTCTTATGAAAATAATAATCAAAATTTTGTGTTTGAACTAGCATTTGAAATAGTGAACCAATCAAGAGCGTGTCGATTATTTCTGCAGTCAAAATATTTTAAAATATATATTGATGAGTATCAAGATTGTGATAAAACAATGCATAATTTTTTTATGTATATGTGCAATAATCTTGGAATAGAATTATTTATAATTGGAGATCCAAAACAATCAATTTATATGTGGAGAGGTGCATATCCCGAAGCATTTAATGGAATTTTGAATAATCCAAATTTTCAACATAAAACATTAACTGATAATTTTAGGTCATGTAAACAAATACAAAATTATTCCAATATACTAAGTGATGAGACTATTAAATTGTATCAAAATATAGTAGATAAAAAGGCAATTATTTATATTAAATCTTTACCACAAGAATGGCCAAAATTAATTAAGCCATATTTAGATATAAATAAAAATTACGCAGTATTAAGTAGGACTAATAATGATGCAGAATGTAATGCGAATCAAATGATCAAATCAAATCTGGATTGTACATACATTCCCAGAACGCCAATTTCTGATATTTCTACATCTACAGCTTGGTTATATAATGCTCTTGCGCAATACTTTATTTTAGAAAAATATTCTGTTTATGATTTTATGGATGAAATTCCTGAACAATCGATTGGTGATAAGAAGATTAAGACGTTCATAGAAAATAAATTAAATTTACTTGATCAGTTGATAAAATCGAATAATCAAAGTCAAATTATTATCCAGGTCAAGGAATTAGGTGATTATTTAAATTATGAATGTGAAGATGAACATATTATTAAGTTAATAAATACAATTTTAAATAAAAAATATCACTCAGCATTTAAGTTAGATGAGATACGTAGTGTTTCTATGACACTTCATTCGTCAAAAGGATTAGAATATGATCAAGTAATTATTTTTGCTTCTGATTATAACTTAGAAAACAAGGAGGATATAAACAATCATTATGTTGCTGTGACTAGAGCAAAGTCAAAATTAATAATTATAAATTTTATAGGTGATGAAAAAATGCATTTGAAGGGAGTTCAATATTGTAAATATATAATAGATAGACTGTGCCCTTTAGGTCTTAAACCTAATGACATAATGGAAATTATTTAATTTGAAAAGTATGCTGAAGGATCAATCTAGAATTTCTTTTTGAATTAGTAACTAGTTATGCTATAAAAATAAAGAACTTGGCGCTCCAAATTTTTATCTATAAGGTACAACTGGTTTAGCATTTACAACCTTACGCTGTTCCCAAGAAATAGAATAAATGAAAAAGAATATTTATAAGTAAATTTGCCAATTGATTTTCTGAATCGTTGTGTTGGATGCATGACTAACCATCATGCATCTTTTTGCATTTCTTGTGATATATTATCATTCAATCTATAATGATATTAACCTTGGGGGTTATTACGATTTAGGAGGTAATGCATGACAAAATCATTTAAAAGAGTGTGTTTGTTTGTTTTAAGTTTGTTGATGATTACTACAATGGTGGGTTGTGATACGCCAAAAACGGATTGGAGCAAACTATCAGATGAGGAAAAGATTGACAAAGTTCTTCAGAGTTTTGAGCGAATGAAGAATGGGGAAATCCATATTGTAGGTTCAATGTATGCTGATGTTATTGATCCAAAAGAAGGAGAAGATCCAGTTTATAAATATGAAACAGAGTTTACAGGTACGTTTGAATTAAGACCAGATCATGTATCAGGAAAACTTTCATTTAATGGTAACGTAAAAGACTACTATTGTGACAGAATGTATTCATATGAGAAAAGTGAGACTGACACACAGTGGACAACAAGTAATTACTCTATAGTGGAATACAATCAACCGATTGGAATCCACCAAGATGTAATTCTCTATTTTGAAACAATAAAGGATCAACTTACATTGAGTGAAGATAGTGAT
>ERZ773212.1274-NODE-1274-length-11615-cov-5.450606_pt1 | contig 11615 bp, 13 predicted proteins | sample MGYA00581005_ERZ773212 | MGnify/ENA primary metagenome ERZ773212 (study PRJEB29015, sample SAMEA2738154) | human oral metagenome | biome: human oral; feature: human-associated habitat; material: saliva | place: China | collected 2196 ... | reverse complement strand
GATATCGGTTGACTTAATGTCTCTGTGAAGCTTTGTGTGTTCTGTTCTTCTGTGTTTTTCTGTGAGAAAAAGAACAATTGCGAGACTTGCTGAGGAGGTTTTTCTCTCACAGAACTCACAGATTTAACAGAGCCTTTTTGCGCACATTTCGAACCCACAGAAGGCCTCCGGCATACAGAATTCACAGAACGTTATAGCTAAAGAAGGGTGTTGGATGTTGGGTGTTTAGTGTTGATGATTAGCTAAAGGTGGCTGTAAGGTTCTGTGAATTCGGTTGACTTAATGTCTCTGTGAAGCTTTGTGAAATCTGTTCTTCTGTGTAAATCTGTGAGAAATAGAACGTACCCTCTGTGAAAAAATAACGCACCCTCTGTGAGAAAAGAACTTACGCTCTATGAGAGAAGAACGCACTTTTTGAGAAATAGAATACATTTCTGTGAGAAAAAGAATGCTGATTGTGTCTTTAGAGATTGTCAGGATATTTCGCTAATCAATCTCCTCTCTTTTAGAGGAAAGGCCCAACTTGAAGCAAGAAGATGCCCTTCAATATTCGAGAATATGCCCTTCAAGGGTCAAGAAGACGCCCTTCTTGATGCTTGAAGAGGCCTTTCTTTATTTTGTTTCATAACCTTTTGATTTACTGACGGTTATTATTACCTGCCTATACTTTCATGTTCCTTCTCCAAGAACGAATATAATAAGAGTTTATGTAAAGACCTTTCATAACAGTTAAGAGCTAAAATCTCTTCCCTTACCTTTATTGTCTGTGAAGTAGAGAGTACGAAAAAAGCTGCATCAAAATAGGATTCAACCTAATTTGATACAGCTTATTCAAGTAAACTATAGTAAGTACAGCGTTACACTACTTACAATGTTGCCTTCGTGTTATTTCTCTGCAACAGGGCGAACAGCAAAGCCGTAGGTGCGAGTATTAAAGAAGAGTGGGTAGACTTCATTAGAGCTGAATCCCATAACGCAACCTGCAGTCCAATCATACGGGTCAGCAGCCCAATAATCACCTTGAACGTTTGCTGCAGCAACCTTAGAACTTTTTAAATCTCTATAACCTGATGCTGGGAAGTAAATGGTCTCAGTCTTGTTACTGTTCGTCCAGAAGAGATGTCCTGAATTTAAGTCATAGGTAGCCTTAACGTTAGTTCCATTTACATTCATCGGTCCCTGACACCTTCCATCTGTAGTGAAGCCTGAGAAAGCTCCATTGGTTGGAACGTTGAAACCTACCGGACATGGGTCATAAATAGTCTTAACAACTTCGATGTCGTTTGCTGCATCCTTATCACCACGATGGTTATTATTCATTGACCAAAGGTTATAGAAATAATTATACACTATCAAACCATCGTTCCCCATAATAGCTCCCCATTTATCAAAATAGGTTACAAAGAAGGTGTTTGGCTTCTGAATCTTATTATTCATGTGAATCTGGTTGTCTCCCTTAATGATACTTCCCTGTGGAAGTGCTGCATCTGTGCCTGGGAAAGCATCTTTGCGACCCCACTGATAGTACGTTGTTGTACCGTTCTTCTTTGTAAGGCCAGGATTCTGCGTAATGGTAACAACTGCATACTGCTTAACACCGTTATTACCCAGTGTCTGCTCAACCTTCACCTTTACAGTACGTGGAGTAGAATAAGATGTACCAGTCCATTCGGTTGGCTTCCAACCTAAAGTCTCGTTGGTAAACTCATAAACCTTGTTCTTGTTGTTGGTAACCTTAATCTTGTCAAGTGCAGTTTTTGGTGCAAACCACAAGTGCCATGACCACAGAATAGTATTTCCCTTCTTAACAGAGATTACGGCATTACCGCTCTTGAGATTCTCCTTCTTAACCTCAAACTTTACAAATGCATTACCACTTGCATCACGATAGATAGGACTACCAGAAAGTGTAGCAAGGTTGTTCTCATCTGCCCAGGTTACCTCTGCTGCATTGATACCGTTGTAAGCTCTGTTATTTGTCTTTTCAATCCATGGATCTGTAATCTTCTGGCTGAGATGGTCTACGAAATTAGGGAGAATAACATCTTTACTTGTAGCAGGGCTTCCAAACGTGAGAGGGGTATTGGGAGCTGTACTTTTGTATGCACTTGTGTTGGTCTGACCCTTCGTTATAGCATTACCATATACCAATGGAATCATATAATATCCAGGTGCAGAAATGACATAGCAGTTGGCAGTGTTTTGTACAGCTGCAGCGCCAGTAGCGTTTGAGAGATTATAAGGTACAGCGGGTGTACCCAATGGAGTTGCTTCTTGAAGCTCCTTGTTACGCTGTGCAAGGAGGTCTACTATGTCAGTACCCAAGGTAGCTGTAAGCTGCTCAGCAGCTGTTCCACCATTGCTCTGCTCCTTGCTAAGGCTCTTCAACCATGATGGTTTGGTGTTAGTCCATGTCGTTCCGTTGTCTAAACTATATCCAACAACCTTCCATGCAACATCCTGCTTGGTGCCATCAGGTGCCTGGCGGTAGCTTTCAATTTTATAAGTAGCTTGCGTTTTGTCGTAGGCAACAGCAGATGGACTTATTTGGTTGAGTGTATATACCCATGAAGAGTTTTTCTGACTCAGCTTATATGTACGTGTTGTACCTGCCTTCCAAGAGCCTTTGAGAGGTACAGAAATCTTACTACCATCAGTAAATTCCACCTCAGCAGTAACCTTATTGTCAAGGTCCTGTGGTATCATATAGAAGGTGTAGTTGTCCTCCAACTTTGTAGGGTCGGTTATGTTAGAATTACTATACCTGCTTATATCTCTTACAATACTGTTAGCATTCTCGTTGGTTTTATAGTTCACGTTGCTAAGCTTTACGTCTCCTCGTTCTGAGTTCCCGCTATAATCCCATGCAGCACCAGCTCCATTGAGATCGTTAGGGAGTATGTATTTACTCTTCAGTAATACGTTCTTGAGTGTAATATCCTTGATAGTCTTGTCGAATGAGAGGTTTTGTCCCACCGCAAAACGTATGGCTGTCAACGCATGACGGAACTTAAGGTCGGTTCTTGGAGCCTGGAAACGTGTGGCATACTGTACGTTACCAGAGCAAGCAGTCATCAGGTCTACTTGTTTCCTTACGTCTTCATTTACAGTAAACACAATGCTTGGCGCTGCTGTTCCATTTGGTTTGGTAAACGTGATACCATTGCTATTGTTCTTACTCTCAGGGTAGACGGCGTAGAAGCGGCCGTATGGCTGCAGCCATGACCAAGAGATAGGAGTGTAGAGAGTTCCATCTTTCTTTGTCTTCTGCTCTTCGAACCATCCTGTATTAATCGCATTTGCTGCAGTACCACGAACTCCTGTAGATGAGAAGTCGCTGAGGTTTTGTGTAGTAATGATATTTGCACGTGTGCTTGGTTCCTGTTTCACAGGGTTGACACCCTCCACTGTTGTTTCAATTAAGCACAAGTTGAGGTTCTCATTGCCTTGTATCTCTAACTTCTGACCGTCAAGGTCTTTGTTAGTTAAGCCTTGGGTGATAGCTCCACGTGTCATTGCTCCTCCATGAGTTAGTGCTTCTTCCTGTGCATCACCTACGTTAAATTGTACAACAGCACCCTTATCACCATTGTTGGTGTTCTCTCCCAAATCATCGTCCGAACAAGAGACAGCTGACAAGGTCATACCGCCAACGAACAAAGCAGAGAGTGCATGATAGAGAAAAATATTCTTCATTATTATTTACTTTTTATCTTTTTCCTTATATAATTATCCTTCTAACTCATCATTATCATTGCCAACAACAGGGATAAGAGGCTCTACAGTGACGGCACCACCCTTACCTCCTCCAGGTTGTACATTAGGGCTTGTGGCCAAAATATAGCTTTCCTCCATGACATTACATACCGATACAGTCGGTTTAAGATAGTTTTGTTTTTTCGTTTTTATTGTTCTCATTTTTTGATAAAATAATCTTGACCCACAGAGATGTGGGCTGTGAAAAAAATAAGACAGAAAGTAGTGGTCATGTGTTTATCGCCTTATTCCTAATAAGATAAGACTCAACACGTCGTTACTCAATGCTATTCAATCTTTTTACCTATGCTATTTATAATTGTTGCAAAATTATAAATAATATTGTAATTAATACTCTTTCGTATTATTTATTTAACTTTTTTTTAGTGTAGTGCCAGTGAGAGTAACGTACACGAGGATGTTGAAACTTTGTAGAAAAGTAGTTGTCAAAGAAGCTGTTAAGTCTGATGTAGACCCAAAAACTTGTTGGATAAATAAGATGAGAAAAGTCTGTTTTAGTCGCAAGTGTCACATTGTAATAGGTGGAAAGGGAATGGTACTTGATGAAAAAACGTCAGTTGCTAATGAAAGCAATAGTAAACACTTAGGAAGACACCTAATTGTAATTGTCTTACTAAGCTGCTAAAAGTTTATTGAAGATTAGGGGTTATGGGAGATGGATGCGTTAAGATATTTCTTGACAGATAAGGGGTGACTACTTGTTCTGCTTTTCTTTATCTAATAACCAGGCTTTTCGGGCCGTTCCACCAGTGTAACCGCCTATCTCTCCGTTACTTGTGATGACCCTATGACAGGGGATGATGAGCATTAAAGGATTGTGGTGGTTGGCATTGCCAATGGCACGTGCGGCCTTGGGACGGCCTGTTAGTCTTGCTAAATCAGCGTAGGAGAGGGTCTCACCGTATGGGATTTGTTGCAGCCCCAGCCATGTAAGACGCTGAAAGGGAGTACCGTTTAGGCGCAAGGGAAGACGGAACACCTTGCGAGTACCAGCAAAGTATTCTGTAAGTTGGCGGCAGGTTTCAGTCAGAGCAGTGCTTTTCTCCGACTTATCCTCCTCCCATGTAGCCATCATTCGTTCGTCAATTGTATCTTCCCAGAGGCAATAGACGACAGCATCCTTCGCCCCAGCAATCAACAGATTGCCGAGGGGTGAAGAGTAGCGGCAGTAGTACATGGGTTATTCCTCTACTACCTCAGCATCCTCTATGCCGTCAGTAACCATCTTGTCGCCTGTCACAACCTTTGCAGCCTCAGCCTTATCGTAGGCTTTGCGGACAAGATACATGCGGATAATCAGTACGAACTCTAAGACGCCATAGTACATAAAGGCCCATCCAATAACCTTTAATGTAAAGAAGAGAGCGTCAGTTTCTATCGGTCTACTGATTAGTAAGATGGCAACAACCATACTGATAGTAGGGAAGACCCACATGTACACGGGGACACGGGCGTACTGGCGTGAGCGAGCAAGGTTCATAAACTGGTTGACAGCACCAAGGATAAGCAGTGCAGAGAGGATATACACCATCCAAGTAGTGAATGTGTTGGGCATGACGGCAAGGATAATACCCAAGACGATACTACCTACGCCCGCAATAGGGAAGGAGGGTGACTTAAGGTCTTCTTCCTCTTGTTGGCCCTCTTGGAGTGCAGCCTTGGCACTGTTCTTGGCCACTTTCTCCTTTTCAAAGTAGTAGAGCATACATGCGACGAGTCCTGAGATGAGGAAGAGCACACCCACGGTGATGGTCATCCAAGTCATAGTATCTTCGCGATACTTGACGAGGAGGAATCCAGTCACTAATACGATAATAGCCCTTACGGCTGAGATTTGAAGTACTTTCATGGTTACAAAAATACAAAATAATCCCTATTTCAAGGGTTAACTACCTGATTTTTTATTATTTTTGCAGTAAGAATGAAGATGTTATGACGGTATTGTATCTTGTTAGACATGGTGAGACGGTAGATAATGCCAATCATATTATGCAGGGGCAGACGCCTGGTGAGCTGAATGAGAAGGGTGTTCAACAGGCGAAAGAGCTTGCAGAGCAATTGAAGGATGAGCCGATTGATGCTTTTGTATCAAGCGACTTACAACGAAGTATCCATACTTGTGAACTGATAGCGGCACTGCATGGGCAGGTAGTTGCGACTACTCCGTTGTTGCGGGAGCGTGATTGGGGGTCGTTTACAGGGAAGTATATTCCCAGTTTGGCTAATCTCAATGACCCCTCTCAATGGCCCGATGACATCGAGAGCTTGGACGCCTTGAAGGCTCGTGCTAAGGAGTTCCTTGCATGGGTAGGGCAGGAATATGCAGGAAAGAAGGTGGTTGCCGTGGGACATGGTATCATCAATAAAGCTATCCAAAGCGTTTATTATGACAAACCGATGAATGAGTTGAGGCCAATGGGCAATGCTGAGGTGAGGATGATTGAATTATAAGGCTTATTAGCCTAATTAGTCTTATTGGGCTGATGGGCCTTATTGGGCTGATAGGGCTAATAATCTTATAGGGCTGATGGGCCTTATAGGGCTGATAAGGCTAATAATCTTATAGGGCTGATGGGCCTTATTGGGATTGATAAGGCTAATAATCTTATAGGGCTGATGGGCCTTATTGGGCTGATAGGGCTAATATCCAAAAAGCGAAAAGGAGCTTCACATCACGTGAAACTCCTCTTCTTCTTCATTTAAATAACTCTCTTTTTTGTTACATCTCTAATTTGGTCTGAATGCAGTCTATACTCATTGGTTTGCTAACTGCTTTACAATCTTAATACCTTAAAACGTCTAACCTTAAACCTTTTATCTTAGTGCTTAGTATTTAAACCTGATTAAATCAATGTCTATTTATTATTATTATTATCTATGTCCACCGAAAGAACTACCTCCATTTGATATGTTTCCGCCATTTGAACGGCTTCCACCGAAGGAAGGACTTCCGCCACCAAAGCTGTTGCTTGGCGCACTGAATGATCGACTTGGCTCAGCGCTTCTTGTTGCACCACCAAAGCTTCTGTTGCCACCGAAGCTGTTACCGTAGTTAGGTTGTGTCACCGTCGTACGTGTCGAACTCCCTCGTGGGGCGTAGTACTCGTTGTTGCGAGGTCCATCAAAGTTCCATCGTTGTTGATTACCGAAGCTTCTTGGACGGTCGTTCTGGTACGTTGGCCCATTATTATAGTAGTAGTTACCTCCTCTATAGTAGTCGCCACGTAAGTAGTTGTCCCTCATTCCGAATCGACTATCACGTCCGTAGAAGATTTCTCTACCGTTATACCAGCTTTTTCCGCCGTTCATACGCCAGCTATGTGCGCCATTGTAAACGTTATAGAACGCTGGTCGTCCGAAATAGTAGTAGTCACGTCGTGGATAGCGAGCGTAGACTCCGAATCTCCAGTAGCCTCCGTCCCATCTCAAAGGACGGTAGAAATAAGGTGCATCGATGAATGCCCGATATTGCCAATCATAGAGTATATAGCTCAAGTCGACGTTGCGATGCGACCAGTAAATGCCGTAGAGGTCGTCAACAGTATTAACACTCATGAGGTAGTCGAGGTTTATCTCGTAGGCAGCCTCATATTGTGCCTCTGTCAGATTTAGCTCGTAAGCCATCTTATCTGTTAGAAAGAGTGCTTGTATTCGAGCCTGCTCATAACTCATTGCACTTGTTGTTGCAATGCTGACTATGAACGATGCGATGAGGGTTAGTACTATCTTTCTCATAATCGTTACCTTTATTAAGTTCTTATTCAAGTCTTAGAGTGCTCCGAGAAGCGTCCCCTAACTTTCATGATGCAAAGGAACAAATAAAAAAACGACTATGAAAAGGATTTCCCCTACATGGTGGGGGATTTTCCCTAAACATGTGTTTAGTGCGATAGAAAGGTGTTATTTTTCCACCTTATTATAGTGTTTAGTTTTAATATAAAGCTGCCGCCATCTTTCGATACCCCGTTTAATCATATGTAAACAAGTTAGCTGTTTGCCTATGAAAGATGTCGGCAATGAAAGGGAGGTTAGTTTTAATGGAGTCATTTTATAAAAGTTTTTGCAAGTAAAGTGTCATTTCTAACTAACTTCTAAGTTGTTGCAAATGTTATTCTTGCAAACGACTCAGTCGTGACATGATAAGTTCTTGATATGCTTTCTTCATATTTTCGTCAAGAAAAGAGCTCTGTATGAGGACTTGCCATTTAGGGTGAGCTTTTTGAAGACCGTTTATGAGGCGTAAGACCACACTTTCTTCGAGTCCTATTGTCCTTGCTGTATTTAAGAAATCAGCCACACGCAGTTTTGTTTTTCGCCCAGAAAGAGGCAGCGCTAATTCTTCTTTGTCCTTAGGATTTACTATCGTAGTATTGAGAAGGTCGTATGCTGGAGCCAACAGATAATCCTTCTCGGGACGGTAAAGGGAGAAGTTCTTTAGGTGCATATCATTGTTACCTGTAACAAAGCAGTAAAGCAATAACTGCATGTAGTTTGTTAAGTCGAGCTTGGGTGTGCTACTATATTTCGTTATAGTCCTTGCTATCTGTTCATACGAGCTTTTATACTTATATTCTGTAGGGTGTAATGTCAATTGACACATATCCTCCATATCTATCTTCTCCCCATTTTTTGTTCGGTCAATACGCTTGGTTATATACCCCAGCTTGCCGTCAGACAGTCGAATCAGGCTGTGAGGCACAACCTTTATCTTTGCTGCTTCTGCAAGGTGCATGGTTAAGTCTTCGTTTTCGGGTAGCTGTGGGTAGGCTTCTGTCTGGGGTTTAAAGATATAATCTCCCCATAGGCCCACAATTGTAAGACGATTACAACCATCATGTTTATTGAGGTTTAAGGACAGTTTAGGCTGGACACCAGTTAAAGAAGTTTGCGCACGGATAACCTGTTCAGCCAATTGATTGAGGTCGTCGTGCTTATATTCTAATATAGGTGCATCTTTTGTGCCAAAGAACTTACGTGCACAATTGGGGTGAAAGTCTCTCTGACCTTCTTCTAATCGTTGGTAGCAATACAAGCATTTACACATTACATATCACCTCCTAATTATTGTTTTGGTACGACACTAACAGAACCTATGCACTCTTTACAGCATAGCAACAATAATGACATGCGGTCAAGTACACTTATGTCTGTGTTGCGAAGTGCCACGTCAAGCAACCAACCTTCAGGTATAAGTCCGTCGAAAAAAGGGAATAATACGGGACTTACAAACGGTTCCGTTTGTAGTGGCAATGTCAGACTAATAGGCTGAGCATCTTCTCTAACGAGATACATCTCATCATAACAGAATCGGTATTCACCGTCATCTTCTGTCAGAATACCAGCAAAGAGGCCTTTTCGGTAGATTTCTGCTTGTTTCATTGTTTCTTGGTTGGCGTAAGTTCGTAGTTAAACAAATCGAGGAGCTGGTTCACCTTATCCATCTTTAGCGTTTGTTTTCCTTGCTCTAAATTGCGAACAAAGCACAGTCCTACACCAGACTTCATGGCAAGGTCTTCTTGTGTAAGTCCATATTCTTTACGCAAGGCCTTGACAACCATCGATAATTTAGTTCGTTCCATATTAATTATATTACTTCGGATGTAAAGGTACAAGTTTTTCCTTAAATTATATCATAACGAATATAAAAAAGCAAGATAATAATGTTTTTATATGCTTTCGACTATAAAAAGGGGCGTAAAACAGCATGATTATGGGTCTTGTAAGTGGCTTTTTGGATGCTAAAGAAGGGCGAACAGATAGTGTGATCATGGGCGACAGTATTCAGAAGAGGCCGTTTTGGAATTTCTTTTCATGAAGAAAAATATTTTTTTTCATGATAATAAATAATTATTTTCATGAAAATAATTCGACGACAACGGCGTCTTTGGTGAAGGAGAAAACGCTGAGAGCTGTTGTGGACTGTGTTATTTGCACTCGTGAAACTTACTGTCTACGGTGCAGTACTTTGCTATTTACGTTCGGAGAGCTTGTTTTCTACGTTGCAGTATTTTATTAAAAACATTCTAATACATTGCTATTCAGAATACACGAGAGAATGGCATACAGGATAATAGCTAATTATTTACATTCAGCGGGCGTGTTGTCTATAATATAATAATGTGTATTCACTTACAGAGAATTAAGTTGGTTAATCGTCTTTTTTTTCTTATCTTTGTGGCTGATATTAACTTTTATAATGATGAAGAAGTTACTTTCAACCTTGATAGGTGTGTTGATAGCATCGACAATGCAGGCTCAGTATCAAGAGCCCGTACGTCGTGACACGTCAAGGTTGCAGCCATTAAAAGGCTTAGAATATAAGGTGGAGATGCAGGGGAGCCTTGCCAAAGGGCGAACACCCCTCTGGCTCAATGCCAATAAATACGGACTGAGTTCGCTGGAGACGGCGAACGGCTATGTGCGGGGCGGTATGGAGCGACCTTTGACGACGGATGAGGGGCGGAAATTCGGTTTAGGCTATGGCTTAGACGTTGTACTGCCTATTAACTATACGAGTAAGGCTATTATTCAGCAAGCCTACGTTGAGGGACGATGGTGGCACGGAACGCTGACCATTGGAGCGAAGGAAGAACCGATGGAACTTAAGAATAATGAACTGAGTTCGGGCTCGCAGACGTTGGGAATCAATGCTCGCCCGGTCCCACAGGTGCGTTTGGCACTGTCAGACTATTGGACACTACCGTTTGCGAATGGCTGGTTGCACATGAAAGGACACGTCGCCTACGGAATGACAACCGACCAGAATTGGCAGCACGACTTCACTGCTAAGCAATCGAAATATACCGACCGAGTGCTCTATCATTCAAAGGCAGGCTATCTGAAGATAGGTAACGAAGAGGTGTTTTGTCCGTGGTCATTAGAAATGGGATTGGAGATGGTGAGCCTTTTCGGTGGTACCTCTTATCTCTCAGATGGGCATGGCGGTATGCAGAAGATAGAGAATGGGAAAGGACTGCGAGCCTATTGGCATGCCTTTCTGCCAGGTGGAGCCGACAATGGCGAGACCACCTATCAGAATGTACAGGGCGACCAGTTAGGCAGTTGGGTGATGCGTCTGAACTATGATGGCGACTGGAGCGGTTTTTCCCTCTATGCCGATAAGTTCTTCGAAGACCATTCAGCCATGCTTCAGCTCGACTATGACGGCTATGGCGAGGGCAGCGAGTGGATGGAGAAGAAGCAGCGTCGCTATCTGCTCTACGACTTCAAAGACTGGATGTTAGGTTTTGAATATCGTTATAAACCCGATAACTGGCTGAACAATATCGTCGTTGAGTATCTTTACTCAAAGTATCAGAGTGGACCGATATACCATGATCACACCATAACGGTGGCCGACCATATCGGAGGAAAGGACAACTACTATAACCATTATATCCTTCCAGGCTATCAACATTGGGGCCAAGCGATGGGAAACCCGCTCTATCGGTCGCCTATCTACAATGAGGATGGGACCATCTACTTTAAGGACAACCGCTTTGTGGGCTTCCATGTAGGAATGAGCGGCCACCCTTCTGAGTGCTTCAAGTGGCGTTTTCTCGGTACATGGCAGGAGGGCTTGGGCACTTACGAACAGCCTTACACGAAGAGACGACACAACGTCAGTCTGATGGGAGAGGCTACTTACACGCTACGAGGGCAACGAATGCCAGCATGGATGCGCAACACTGATGTGCGGATGGGTGTTGGGGCCGACTTTGGGTCAATCCTTGATGGGAATAACTACGGATTGCAATTGACCATTGCGAAGCGTGGTCTCTTTGGGAAACGATAGTCTGCTGATTATGAATAAAGTAAGAAAAAAGAACATGAAAAGA
>ERZ773212.1272-NODE-1272-length-11621-cov-6.646118_pt1 | contig 11621 bp, 10 predicted proteins | sample MGYA00581005_ERZ773212 | MGnify/ENA primary metagenome ERZ773212 (study PRJEB29015, sample SAMEA2738154) | human oral metagenome | biome: human oral; feature: human-associated habitat; material: saliva | place: China | collected 2196 ... | reverse complement strand
TATAGTATGTGTGTTATATGTGTAGTGTGTCATCTAAGTGGGTTAGGATAGGGTTCACTTGATGAATTTAAAATCTTAGTATTTTGTGTTTTTAACTTTAGCGCTTAACACTTTACCGTTCATGCCGTCAACTTTTACTTCAGCTTTTTTGCCGCCGCCAGTTGTCATATCGAATTCGTATACAGCACGGCCGTTTTCACGTTCAACAGTCCATTCTACAGTTTGGAAGTCAGCACCAACTTTTTCGATAGCTTTTGTTTCAGCTACTTCAGGGATGATGATGTTTTGAACGTTGATTGCTTTATTGCCTTTAGTGTAGCCCTTAACTTCTTTACCAACGATTTGGCCAGTTGCTTCGTCTACTTTAATTTCTACTTCGCGGTTGTTGTAGTAACCTTCTACTTCATAGTAAGGGTTGTGTTTAGCGTCGTAGGAAATAGATTTTACAGATGCGCCAGGGAATTGTTGTTGGAATACTGTAACAGCGCCCATGTAATCAACAGAATAGTTAGCTTGAGCGGATGGAGCTACGCTACCAACGCCTTTCCAGTTGCTATTGTTGTTGTAAGCATGGTTGCTAGCTGCGCCAACTACACCTGCTAATAATACTGTACTAACGCCGAATGCACATAAAACTTTGGATACTTTTTTAACATTTTTCATAATTAATGCCTCCTGATTCCAAATTATAAGTTTTAGTTTTTTACAATTTTGTGAAAGTAGATTTTACTCAATCTACTTACGTATAATTTAATCTTGTTATATGAAAATAAGATGAAATTATTATTCTTTTGCATGAAGATGAGTATATCTTTTAGTTATTATGAACTGTTGACAATAACTATAAGGTATACTCAAAAAGATGTAAAGTCTTAAAAATATAGTATTTAATAGTTATATATAGTATTAGACTACATAGTTAACTAAAAGTCAATTGCTATAGTTGACAATTAAAAATGCAAGTGCTTTAATTTAGGTAAGTAGTAGTTTGTTATTGTCTTATTAATGGAGGTATATCATGAGTTCTACCGTATCGAAACAAACTCGCATTACCACCCGTCAGCTAACAATGACTGCACTATTTGTGGCTTTGATCGCCGTAGGTGCTTTCATACGGGTACCCTTACCTAACTGTCCGTTTACATTACAAATCTTATTTACCACATTGGCGGGCATTGTCTTAGGTAGTCGTTTAGGCGCTGCTAGCGTAGGCATTTATATTGTGTTGGGCCTTATCGGAGTACCTATCTTCACCTCTGGCGGCGGTCCTGGTTATATTTTGCAACCTACCTTTGGTTATTTGATTGGCTTTATGGTTGGTGCTTATGTTGTGGGGCGAATTGCTGAATCAATGGATACCTTATCCTTTAAACGATTATTAGTGGGCTCTATATTAAATCTATTAATTGTATATGGCCTTGGCATGGTCTATCTATATTTCATTATGAACTTGTATTTAGGTAAACCAATTGGCGTTGAAGCTGTTATCATTACTTGCTTCTTAATTCCAGTAGGTCCAGATATTTTCCTATGTGCTGTAGCAGCATCTTTAGGTAAACGAATCGTCAAAGAACTACACCACTGATAGAATGCGTTTACGAGGATATCTTAATTGTACGGATAATCTAATTAAATAGATATGATTATTAGCATACAGTTTGTATTTCTAGATTTACATAACAGTATAGAACTTAAACGTATAGAATTTGAAAGTATAGAACTTAAAATATAGAATGTAAGACATATGTAACGTAATCATTCTTATTAAAAACGAGGCGTATAGCCTCGTTTTTATTTGTTTAATTCTGTTTTATGGATATACATATCCTAAAATTGGTTCTGCAGATTTGATTTTTGTAATTTCTACATATGGTTGTTGACGACCGTGGAAGTCTCGGGTAGATACTTTACCTTCGATAGACACCCATTGCTCGTTTTGTAAGCTATCTCCATCTGTTTTGTATGCAGTCATGCCGATAGGAGCAACGTCAGCGATACAGCAAGCCATAGCCATGCGAGAAATAGTAAATTCGTTAGCCTTTAATGTATTATCTTCACGATTTACATAGCCTGTCATATATACAGTGTAATCTTTATATTGCTCTGCATTAGATCCGACTTTTACAATAGTTTGATAGAAATTATCGGAGTTTAAAACGATTTCTTTTTTATCTTTGGAAATGCCCGGTTCCTTGCTTTCACTATTAACCGTAATAACCTCACCAATAGCATCGTTTGTAAAGTCAAAATTATTCGTATCGTCATTTACGCGAACCGCACCGTGAACGCCTGTAGATGGAACGAGTACTGGTGGAACGATGAGCAATACAATAGGGATAATAATAGGAACCACAGATTTCCAATTGTGTTTGTAATATCTTGATGGAGCCCAAATAATCGTTGCTAGACCGCCTAAGATGAGTGCCACGCTGCTAATACCGAGTAAAAGCTCATAACGTGGTGCTATGTAGTTTAAATAACGTCCTGTCACAATGAGGTATACACAACAAATACCTAATGTGAGATACAGCAAGCCTTTCACGATGGAAAAACGATCTTTTAGTCTTAATGTCATGAAATTATCTCCTTTTGTAATCATTAGCTTAAAAGAAATTGATATACTAGAGCCGCTAGATAGGACATAACGGCGATGGTTATGCTTAGTCGCACAATAAATGCGGTAGGCATATATTGTTTTAATATATACACATTTTTGATGTCTAACATAGGCCCCAAGATGAGGAAGCCCATAACTGAACTAATCGGGAATAGGGTACTTAAAGATTTACCAATGATAGCATCCGATGTAGAACAAATAGAGAAGAAGAAAGCCAATACTAATAGAATTGGAATGGCGGCGAAGTCTGGTAATGTAAAACCTGCCTTAAGTAGCCATGGTTTACCATATACTTGGACTACAGATAATACGCCAGCTGCCATGGAAAAATAGAATAGGAGTTGGGAAAACTCTTTTTCCATATGCATTAATAGTCGTTTCTTATTAATGTGCTTAGTTTTAGCTGCTTCTAAGACGATTTCTTCGTAGCTAAGGCTCTGAGGCGTTCTTACTTTCATCGTGGATGTAGATAGAGGCCAGAATCGGAAGGATAGGGCCACTAGTAAGGCCACACCTAGGCCTAAAACGATACGCCACAGGGATAGCATAGGATTGTCGGGAAATGCATACCACGTAGAAAGTATGGTAACGGGATTGATGATTGGGCTGGCAAGCATAAATAGGAGCGCTACCGATAGAGGGATACCTCTATCTACGAGTGCCTTAAATAGTGGAATGATGGCACAGTCACAGATGGGTAATGCAAACCCACTAAGCATAGCAGCACCGTAGCTTTTCCAAGAGTGATCGCCTAAGAGTTTCAATAACACCTTTTGAGGTACAAAGTAGCGAATGACCGTTGAGCCCACGGTTCCTAGTAGGAGGAACGGAATTGCTTCGATAATGAGGCCCGTAATAATGGCAAAGCATTGATGTATGGAGTACGGAATATCGTGTCGAAAGGCAGTAACTAATAGTATATAAGTGGTAATGCCGATAATTAATAAATTAGGAATTAGGCCCCATGTTGAATTTCGACATAATTGTTCTACCTTTTCTGGAGTAGGCTTTGTAACAATCTTTGCTTCACCGTTGTAGGTGCGCAATAAAGCGTGATGTGTAGGTGTTTCTGTGATGATACAGTCTGCACTATATAATTGACTTGTAGCATCATTTCCCAAACCAGGTAATATGGTTGATACAAATTGATCTGTACAAATATATAATACCTTTTCTATTTGTAATAGATGGCTTAGTTTTTCACTATATAATAAGGCCTCTAATTGGTGAAAGCCGAGCATGCCGTTCCACTCAATCCAAATTTCTTTGGGGTTGGCTCGCTCTATATAGTTTGCAATTGCACTAGCTATAGTATCGTAAGTAGATGGATCCGCAGGGCTGATAGTACTCAATGTATCTGCATCGAGCAGTAACGGCTTTTTGATAAGCTCTACACTGCCTTCTTCGGCACTAATCAGTGCTGTACCGCCTAGTTTTTTGCGGTGTTGTACTTGTTCGTTAATGAAGGAGCTTTTACCAGAGCCAATGAAGCCTGTAACGATATAAACTGGTATCATGATTGACACACTTCGTTATGCACCATTGGTACATTAAAATCTGTACCGATAACGACTAAGCTATAATCGGTAGACTCAGTCGGTGTAAGGGAACAGTAATGGGTACCATACTGAAGTTCGTGAGGTCCTTCTGTGGTCGGTACAATACCTTTTGCACGAAGTACTGTATCTGGCATGCCTTCTAATATGGTTTTCCATTGTAAGAGGCTGAGAGTGCGCAAATCTTTAAAGGTATGACTCATAAATAGATGTTCATCATGCAAGCAGTTGTCGTCGTGACAATGATAGAGTCGTTTGATGTAGTCCCGTAGGGAAAGGGTATCCCATGCTTCTTCGTGGATTGGCGTATTAGGCGCAAGGTCATGAATCATACGTTTTGTAATGCTTGTTTGTTGAATATCCTCTGTATGGCTCAAGAAGATCGCATCACTATGGGTAATTTGGTCTTTAAAGAAGAGTCCAAAGTTTTTGATAAACATAGGTGCTTGCATAGCATCAACAGTTGTAACTGAAGCATGAACGTAGGCGGACTTTGCAATTTCTTCATCGTTACAAGTATGGATGATTTCACTTAATTTGCTGACGCCTGATGGTTCGATATAGATAACATCAAATTCGTTGTTTTGGAGAATATCGAGCAATGCTTGTTGAAAATTACCTTGTAAGCTACAACAAATGCAGCCAGATGTAACTTCGCGAACGGTAGCACCTGATTTGGAGAGATTTACCGCATCGAGGCTTGTTTCGCCAAAATCGTTTTCTATGATGAGAATTTTATCTGTAGATTTATGTTCTTTTAGTATATGTTGTAGGAATGTTGTTTTTCCAGATCCGAGAAATCCGGATATGATAACTATTGGAATCATATACACCTCCTGAGTAATGTAAACACAGTATACACCTATAGGATAACACAGAAAATACTCCCTGGGGTATATAGAAAATCATGAACATATCAGGAATTAACTGACTTTTTTAAAATATTGGGGGTATATACTTTATATGAGTATACTGGCAAGTGTAGTTGATATTCATAATTATTTGTAAATAAAAGGTGCATACCTTATGTAATATATATGACAACATACTCCTATTTGGATAAATATTTATTTACATATTTTGATAAATTTATAAAAAAATCCCTCCTAATAGATCATTCAGTGAGGGGAGCTCAACTGAAAATCTTATAGGAGGGATGGAGAGAGACTATATTATTGTAATTTTGCTAACAATGCTTTGAGATATACATACACATTCTCTACAGATGGTAAGTGGACTCGTTCTGTTGGTGTATGTGGGCTTACGATTGTAGGACCAAAGCTGATCATTTGTGTATTTGGCAATATGCCTTTCAATAAACCACATTCAAGGCCAGCGTGAACAGCATTTACATTGGCTGGTGTTTCGAACATTTCGTTATGTAAGGAAATGGCTTGCTCTTCTAATTTAGAGCCTTTATCGTATTCCCATGCAGGGTAGCCACCAGTGCGCTCAGCAGATACGCCAAGAGCTTTAGCAAGAAGCATCATTTTCTTAGTCAAGAATTCAAGGCTATTGCTGTTGGAGCTGCGGATGGAAATAATCACTTCTAGTGTATGTGCATTTTCACGAACGATGGCAATATTGTTAGATGTTTCTACAAGATTTGGAATGGATTTACTTACAGAGTGAACCCCATCTTGTGCAAGATAGATATACGTGATGAGTGCTTCTGCTGTGTCATCTGCGTATACTACTTCTGGAGTCGCCACATCTTCTACTACGAATTTGAGACCTGGGTCTGCCACTTCATATTCATGTTGGTATTGTTTTTCTTGGTATGCCAGCAATGCTTTAATGGCGGACACATCTTCGGAGCGTACAGATAATACAGCTACAGATTTAGATGGAATAGCATTATGCTTAATGCCACCTTCGAAGGATGCCAAGCTTACAGGATATTGTTGTTGAATATCATAGAGTACACGAGTTAATACTTGGTTGGAGTTTGCTCGTTGCTCGTTGATTTCAATACCAGAGTGACCACCTTTAAGGCCAGTTACAGTGATGGACAAGCCCGCATCATAGCCTGGTTGGTTGTTATCGCGTAACAATGGAATGTTTACATGTACGTGGCAACCGCCAGCACAACTAACAGTAAAGTCATGTTCTACCTCTGTATCAAGGTTGATGAGGTAATCACCAGTTACTTGACCTTCTTTAAGCGCAAAAGCGCCGTCCATACCTGTTTCTTCGTTAGTAGTGAACAGTAATTGCATAGGACCATGTTGTTGGCTTTCATCTTCGAGGATAGCGAGCATCATAGCAGCACCCATGCCGTTGTCGGCACCTAAAGTAGTGTGATCAGCGCGCATCCATTCGCCTTCGATGATGTTAGCAATTGGATCTTTACCGAAATCATGGTTAGAATCATGATCTTTTACACACACCATGTCGATATGACCTTGCAAGATGATACTTGGGCGGTTTTCAAATCCTGGAGATGCAGCTTTTTTGATAACTACATTGAAGATTTCGTCTTGGTGAACATCAAGACCTAAGTTTTTAGCGAAGTTTACGATGTAATCACTAATGCCTTTTTCATTGCCAGATTCGCGAGGAATTTGGCTCATTTCTTTAAAAATTTCTAATACGCGTTTTGCTTGAACGATTGTTTCCATTATGGTACCTTTCATTCTCTTGTAAATCATATATGTATTATCTAATAAAAGTCCTTATAACTAGCGGTATACAACAAGGGCCTAAGTGAATGATTAGTTTGCTTAGATCGCTTGTTTTCGCCTCTTATAGTAATGACTTTCACAGACATACATAGGGAATATATAAATAATTAGTATATATATAGTTATATCATAATAATGATTATTAGCATAGCTAATGCAGAGACTAGCTATATAGGAATTATATTGTATAATGAGTGTATACGATTAACGATTTAATAAATCCATTCGATTTTAGAAGGTTGGTGAATTAATGCAACATGACAGTCGCAATATCAGTATGCTTATGGATTTTTATGAGATGACCATGGCACACGGCTACTTTACGAAACAAGAAAAAATGGATAGCGTCGCATTTGACGTTTTCTTTAGACGCAATCCAGACAAGGGTGGCTTCGCCATTTTTGGTGGTCTCGAGCAAATCGTTGAGTACATTTTGAATTTACATTTTGATGAAAGTGACATTGCTTATTTGCGCGATCAAGGCATTTTTAGTGATGAATTCTTAGACTACTTGAAAGAGTTCTCCTTCACAGGCGACGTGTACGCATTCCCTGAAGGCTCTATCATTTATCCCAATGAACCGGTTATTACTATCGTAGCACCTCTCATAGATGCACAAATCGTAGAAACTGCAGTGCTTACTATGATGAACCATCAATCCTTAATTGCTACAAAAGCTAACCGTATTGTTCGTGCCGCAGATGGTCGAGTGGTAGCCGATTTTGGAGCTCGTCGAGCTCATAATGTGGATGCTGCCGTATATGGTGCACGCGCTGCTTATATTGGTGGTGTAGCCTCTACCGCAACGGTATTGGCGGGACAACAATTTGGTATTCCTGTGAGCGGCACTATGGCCCACAGTTGGGTTATGTATTACGGATCTGAATACGATGCTTTTAAGGCTTATGCTGAGGTGTATCCAGATAATGCGGTATTCCTTGTAGATACTTATGATGTATTAAACTCTGGTGTACCTAATGCAATTCAGGTTGCTAAAGATGTATTAGAACCTATGGGTAAACGGTTGAAAGGTATTCGCCTTGACTCTGGTGACCTTGCATATTTGGCTAAGAAAGCACGTCGCATGCTAGATGATGCAGGATTGGAAGATTGTAAAATCATGGCTTCTAATAGCCTTGATGAATATACGATAAAATCTCTCCTCCTTCAAGGTGGTCCTATCGATATCTTTGGGGTAGGTGAAAGACTCATCACCTCTAAGAGTGATCCTGTATTTGGCGCTGTATATAAGATTGCAAGCGTTGAGAAAGATGGTAAATGGGAACCACGCATCAAGATTTCTGAGGCCGTTGAAAAAATTACAAACCCAGGCTTGAAAAAGGTGTATCGTGTTTATAATGAAAAGGGGCGTGCCATTGCCGATCTATTAACATTATTACGCGAAGTACCTGACACAGCAGAGCCATATCGCTATATTAACCCTGAGCAACCTTGGCGTGAATTATACTTTGAAAACTGTACTTTCAAAGAAATGAAAGAGCTCATTATCAAGGATGGTAATTTGATAAAAGAGTTACCATCCCTTGAGGAAATTCGTCAATATGTTAAAGATCAATTGACTAATGAAATTTGGCCTGAGGAACAACGTTTTGAAAATCCTCATCGTCATTACCTTGATATGAGCCCAAGCTACTATCAATTGAAGCTTGATTTATTGAACCGTATTTATCGGAAAAAATAGGAGGGCCTATGTTAGAAAATCCACAAGCTACAAAGGATGCCCTCATTCAATGGATTCGAGATTACTTTAGTCAAAATGGCCCTACTTGCAGTGCCGTTGTTGGTATCTCGGGCGGTAAGGATTCAACTATTGTAGCCGCTCTTTGCAAAGAAGCCTTAGGGGCAGATCGAGTAGTAGGTGTTCTCATGCCTAACGGCGTTCAATCCGATATCGACGATGCCAAGGCTGTAGTAGAGCATTTAGGTATTCCTCATATGACGGTTAATATTGGTGCTGCTTACGAAGCCTTAACACAAGCTATTGTTCAAGGTGAAGGCTATGACGTTGTAACGGGTAGAAACGATTTGTCTCGAGATGCAGCTATTAACACGCCACCTCGACTACGAATGACGACACTTTATGCAGTCGGACAAAACTTGCCGAACGGCGCTCGCGTAGCAAATACTTGTAACGGTTCTGAAGATTATGTGGGATATTCCACCAAATTTGGCGATAGTGCAGGTGATTTTAGTCCTCTTGCACAACTCGTTGTAGAAGAGGTTCGTCAAATTGGAAGACTTCTTGATATTCCGTCCTACTTAGTCGATAAAGTGCCCAGTGATGGCCTCAGTGGTCAATCAGATGAGGATAAATTAGGATTTACCTATGCTGTGTTGGACCGCTATATCAGGACTGGTGAAATTGAAGATTTAGCTACGAAGGAACGTATTGATCGTTTGAACCGCATCAATAAACATAAGCTCGAGTTAATGCCATCTTTTGATCCAAAACGTTAAGTGACAGGAGAGTTGCAATAGATTATTTACTTATATAGTGATAGTGGAGGTAATATGGAGACAAAAATCGCTTTGATTGGCACAGGTGGAACGATTGCAGGGAAAGGTGCTTCCGATACAGATTTGACGGGTTATACAGCAGGTGTGCTTGGGCTTGATGAAATCTTAGCCTCTGTACCTGGCACAGAACCATATGGCCCATATACATATACTCAGTTTAGTAATATTGAAAGCTCCGATATTACCGTAAAACACTGGTTAGACTTGTCTAAGCTAGTGCAACAATTAGTTGATCAAGATGATATTGGCGGTGTTGTTATTACTCATGGCACAGATAGCATGGAGGAAACAGCGTACTTCCTAAATCTTACTGTACATACTGATAAGCCAATTGTCGTTACTGGTTCTATGAGGCCAGCCGGTGCTATTAGTGCAGACGGTCCTATTAACTTATTACAAGCTATTCAAGTGGCTAGAACTCCTGAAACGGCAGGCAAAGGTGTTGTAGTCGTTCTAAATGGTTATATTGATGGTGCACGTGATGTATCTAAATGTAATACGACGAATGTAGCAACCTTTGATAGTCCATTAGTAGGTCATCTTGGTATTGTACAAGATGGAGTAGCTCATTATTATAAAGCGTCCACTCGTTGTCATACTAAAGATTCTGAGTTCGATGTGAGCGATTTAAAAGAATTGCCACGGGTAGTGATTTTAACTTGCTATGGTGGTATGGATGATATGGTGCCTATGAGTGTGGTTGCTACAAATCCAGAGGGCTTGATTTTGACTGGTCTTGGTCATGGTACAATCCCACAAAATGTACGCCAAATTACGTTAAATACATCATTCCCAACTGTTCGTGCCTCTCGTACGGGCAGTGGTATGGTATCTGCAGTACCTCAAGATACATTGGCAGGGTATCTCGTAAGTGACACTTTGAGTCCACAAAAGGCCCGTATTCTATTAATGTTAGGTCTTACAAAAACTAAAAATCTTAAAAAGTTACAACAATTCTTCTATACATATTGATAGAAATTGAAATAGAATCTCAAATTTAATTTGATATTCATTTTCAACTGTTATATTGTGTATAACAGTTTTATATGCAATAAACCGCACATCCCGATCGCTTAGGATGTGCGGTTTTTATTTGATTATTATCTTTTTTCTTATAGGCAGTATATTAAACGATATATTAAGTAAGCTATACATCGAATGATATATCGTTTGTAGGGCGGTAGGTCGAGTTATATTTATTCAGCTCCGATAGCATTTTCTAATGCTCTTTGTACGCCTACATAAACTGCTTTTGCTAAGGTGTCCCCAAACAAGGAGAAGGTGCCTGCGTCGGTTAAGATGTCACCATTTGTATCGATGGTGAGAATGATACCATCTGTAGAAGTACCTGTAGCCGTGGTTTTACGTTCTTTTGTGAGGGCCTCAGGAATATCCTCGTTAATAAATGGATACAGTTTCACACTTTCAGCGCCCCAATCTTGGAGGGCCGCAGTTTTAGCCTCTGTAATGGTCATGATGGCTTTTACCATAGCACTATCTGTTAAAGCTTTATTTGTAAAGACGAGGATGTTGATTGTTCCCGGGACCACAAAATCTCCGTCACGTTCTTCGTAACAATAGCCTGTGCCTGCACGATGAGCTGTTTTTTCGTACCCTGCTGTAACGATAGTCTCTACGATAGTATCTTTTTCCTCGACCTTGGCGTAGGCGTGGAGTGTCATTGTAGCAGAGGTAAGAAGTGCTGTACTGAAATGGACTGGCGTATCAATTTGCTCGAACTCTTGTGCTAAATAGTTGGCTACCGAGCCACCTGGTAAATCGTGTTCTGTTTCGATTTGGTATGTTAATTGTTGGTTGCGCACGGCGAGTGTGTGGTGATAACCACCGTTTAATTGTCCGCTAGACAGGGAATAGTGGATATCATCAAAGTGCACTGTAACAGAGTGTAGCTCCTTGGTTATATAACCACCTGTAGCAAGCTCTTGTGGTGCTTCGTATGGATTGTTAAACATATAAGTCTCCCTAGATTTAGATTGTTATATATGTAATATAACGATATAATAACTTTACTATATCGTGTAAAATATATTTATTAAATTATAGCATATATGTTTATGATGACCATATTAATAGATGTGCTCAATTATTTATAAAGTTATATTATTGGAGGTTTAATATGGGCAATATTCTTTATTCTGCATCAGAAATATTGTTTAAAGATGCTAATGTATTGATTCAATTTCGAGATTGGTTCTTTTCTCAAGC
>ERZ773212.1270-NODE-1270-length-11626-cov-6.324950_pt1 | contig 11626 bp, 9 predicted proteins | sample MGYA00581005_ERZ773212 | MGnify/ENA primary metagenome ERZ773212 (study PRJEB29015, sample SAMEA2738154) | human oral metagenome | biome: human oral; feature: human-associated habitat; material: saliva | place: China | collected 2196 ... | reverse complement strand
AATAAAGCAAAGCCCAGGTGGCGGAATTGGTAGACGCGCTAGCTTCAGGTGCTAGTGTCCTCACGGGCGTGGAAGTTCGAGTCTTCTCCTGGGCACCAAATAATTTGGTGCTTCTTTGCTTAAGAAAATTTAAATTGCCCAGGTGGCGGAATTGGTAGACGCGCTAGCTTCAGGTGCTAGTATCCTCACGGGTGTGGAAGTTCGAGTCTTCTCCTGGGCACCACTGATAAATCGATCAGTCAAGTTTTCACATTATTCTGAATAATAAGTCAGGATAATAGTCCACAGAGAGGTGGATGAGTGGTTTAAGTCGCACGCCTGGAAAGCGTGTATACGTGAATAGCGTATCGAGGGTTCGAATCCCTTCCTCTCTGCCAGATACTAAAGACACCAGCTACCGGTGTCTTTTTTCATATCTGCCCTTCTTAAAAATATTACATTACACTTTTCTTTCTCTTACCTTCTAATCAGAAACCTGCCACTCATTCTTATCTTATACTATATTGTAATGATTAAAGGCCGTCTGAAAGTTTTCAGACTGCCTCTTTCTTAAAACCTACCAAATCCCAAACCATTGTTTATCAGACTGCTTTTTATTGCCGTTCTGCTGCTCGTAGTTTTGACGACGAAATTGCCAAGGTGCTTGCGGATTGTCTTTTTTCCACAAGCCTTTACGCTTTTCCTTGGCTTGTTTTTGTGCGGCCGAATAGTCGGTGTAAGCAGTTTTACTTTGTTGTTTTTTGGCATAACTTTCATAATGCCATGCGGCGCCATCTCGTATCTGCATCAAATTCAAGTCAATCGTGCCGACTGATACTTGGGCAACTTCGCGCTGGTAACGGTCGGCTTCAAACACGCGGACTTTGGCTTTTTTATTCAATGCTGCATCAATCAGATTGTCTCGTGATTGCGTACCATAAGCCTGGTTGATTTCCGGTGCATCGATATAGGCCATGCGGATTTTGTGTTTCCTGCCGTCGCTATCGATAATGTGCATGGTATCGCCATCATGGATTTTGATGATTTTTCCGTTGTATGTGTAGGATTGTCGCGATGACTTTTGTTTTTGTTCCGGTTTGGGTTTAGCTTCGGCTTTGGTGTCAGATGTGGCTTTGACGACATTTTCACCCAGCCATTCATTGACCTTTTCTAAACCGATATTGTCGCCTTGTGCCAATGTGGCAGCAACGCTTACCCCTGTATGAATCAACTCAGTATCGCGTGAGCTATAGCCAAGCGCGCCTAAAACGGATAAAACAACAGGCAACCATTTTATAATTTTACTGATTTGCATATTTTGTCAAATTGAAGGCCGTCTGAAAGACCTGATGCACTTTCAGACGGCCTTTAAGATTGATTAATCTTTATTAATCCTGACAAGGCAGGATGACTTTTGCGCCTTCTGCCGTACCCAAAACCAACACATCGGCGGCATCGCGGGCAAAAATACCGTTTTCGAGTACGCCGGTGATTTTATTGATTTCGTCTTCCATTTTCAGGGCTTGGTCGATATTGAGGCCGTGAACATCAACGATTTGGTTGCCATAGAAAGTCGTATAGCCGACACGCAACTCAGGCTGTCCGCCCATGGCAAGCAGTTTGCGCGACACCAGCGAACGGGCATTTTCAACCACTTCTACCGGCAATGGGAATTTGCCCAAACGGGAAACATACTTGCTTTCATCAGCGATACAGACAAATTTATCGGATGCGCTGGCCACGATTTTTTCATTCAAATGCGCACCGCCGCCGCCTTTAATCATTTGCAGCGCGTGGTTGACTTCGTCAGCGCCGTCAACATAAACCGCCAAACCCATCACATCATTCAGTGAAACTTCCGGAATCTCGTATTTCGCTAAAAGCTCGCTGGATTTTTTAGAAGTAGACACGGCACCCTTGATTTTCTTACCGCTTTTACCCAAAGCTTCGATAAAGAAGTTGATGGTAGAGCCGGTACCGATACCGATGTATTCGTTTTCAGGAACAAATTCCACCGCTTTTTCGGCGGCAATACGTTTGAGTTCGTCTTGAGTTGCCATGTTGTCAGCCTTTCAGTTTGAATAATAAAGTAATTTTAAGCTCTTAGGCTTTAATCAGCAATACTGCCGCTTGTGCTTCAATGGCTTCCATACGTCCCAGATAGCCAAGTTTTTCGTTGGTTTTACCCTTGATGTTTACGCAGTTTTCGGGCAAACCCAAATCTGCGGCAATATTGGCGCGCATTGCCGGAATGTGTGGCGCAAGTTTTGGCTTTTGCGCAATCACGGTCGTATCGACATTAACCACCTTCCAACCCAACTCCTGCACGCTTTGATAAGCCTCGCGCAACAGCACACGGCTGTCGGCATCTTTGAATTCGGCGGCAGTATCAGGAAAATGACTGCCGATATCGCCCAAACCGGCCGCACCCAACAGGGCATCGGTAATCGCATGCAAAAGCGCATCGGCATCTGAATGACCCAGCAAGCCTTTTTCAAACGGAATGTTGACGCCGCCGAGTATCAAATCTCGGCCTTCGACCAACTGATGGACATCGTAGCCCTGTCCGACACGGATATTCATGTTTGATTCCTTAAATAATGGGTTTTGATTGTTCAGACGGCCTTGAGCAACAATCTGACAATGTATTCATCTTGCGGCAGCGTCAATTTCAAATTGCGCGTATCGCCCTGCACCAAGCGCGGCCGGATACCCAGTTTTTCAACCGCTGATGCTTCATCCGTAATCTCACTTAAATCATCAACCGATAAAGCACGGTGTAACAAAGCCGTCTGAAAAAGCTGTGGCGTTTGCGCCTGCCATAACCCTGCGCGCGCAACGGTTTCATCAATATGATGATTGCCGTCTGAGCGCTTGAGCGTATCGGCCACCGGTATGGCCAAAATACCGCCCTCATCATTCTCACCCGCCTCATCAAGCAAACGTGTTAACGCTTCAGCAGGCAGGCAACAGCGGGCGGCATCATGAACCAAGATATTGTCTTGCACCTCGGCCAATCCTTGCTCTAATAAAACGGACACACCATTGCGTACCGTTTCGGCACGACTTGCGCCGCCTACTCGAAAGACGCGTACTTTCTCAGACAGGGCCGTCTGAAAAACCGAATCTTCCGGCGAAAGAATAACGGCAATTAAATCTATACGGGAGTGTTGCTCAAAGATTTCTATGGTATGTTGCAATACGGTTTTACCATTGATTTCAACATATTGTTTGGGTTTTCCTGCACCAAATCTTGCCCCCACACCGGCAGCAGGAATCAAAGCAATATTGCGGCGCATCATGCTGACGCTCCGGCATTGGCTTCATCAGGCGTTTCGGCCTTTCGCCATACACACGCTTCGCCTAAATCGTCCAAATATTTCTCATGTGCAGCCAACTCGTCTGCATTGGCTTTGATGACTTTCAACTGCGACGTACGTTTGGTTTCAGCAATAACGGTTTGTTTGACTTCGCCCTCTTCTTCCGCTTCGCCGCCCATCAAGTCGAACTGCTGACGTGTCATGGCAAGATAGACTTCACCCAAAAGTTCGCAGTCGATTAACGCGCCGTGCAAGACACGTTTGCTGCGGTCAACGGAAAAGCGGTTACACAACGCATCCAAACTCGCCTTTTGCCCTGGAAACATTTCACGCGCCATGGCCAGCGTGTCAGTCACTTTGCAACCAAGCTCTTCAATAGAAGGCAAACCCATGCGGCGGAATTCCATATTCAGAAAGCCGACGTCAAACTTGGCATTATGGATAATCAGCTCTGCGCCACGTATAAAGTCGGCAATCTGTTTACCCACTTGGGCAAACGGCGGCGCATTCTTTGCTTCCAATACTTCAATCGTCAAACCATGCACCTTCGCCGCTTCCTCCGGCATATCGCGTTCGGGGTGGACATATAAATGAAGGTTGGAGTCGGTCATTTGGCGGTTGATCATTTCCAAGCCGGCAAATTCGACCAGACGGTCGCCGTTTTCAGGATAAAGACCCGTGGTTTCCGTATCGAGGATAATCTGACGTTGGCTCATGGTTGGTGGTTTCTGCAATTATCAAAACGTCCTGAATCATACTGAAGGCCGTCTGAAATGTATAGTCAGCAAAACTTTAGCTGCTTTTGAAATACCCTTTTTAGCTGGATTTTTTCAGACGGCCTTTATTCTTTTTTCATCTAATGGCCATCTATTACGACATTTTTGAGTATAAAACCCAATTTCTAGAAAATTTTTTAAATTTAATTTCCTTAATAATTAATACCTTACTTATAAATTAAATAATAGGAACAATTATCATTTGCAAATTTAAAAAATCGCCGTATAATACAACCCATCGAGACAAAACAACCGCACAACAGAATGAAAGGAGAAAAAAATGCCCGAAAGTATTTTTAAGCAAGTCTCCCTTGACATTCTGAGACTGCACCAACAAGCCATCCGCTCTTTAATCGCCACCAAGTGTTGCGACGAATGCGAAGTACATGACGCAGTATTCATTACTTTAGATGGCCGATATTATGTTTGGCTCCCTTGTATGGGCAAATCGCCCCAATCAGAGACCGGCATCCTGCTGATTGAAGATGAAGACGGCAATACACGCTTGAGCTGGGTTGCCGGTACACGCGAAGTCAAACAAAAAGACAGTCTGTACAACCGCGTTGTTTCCGCCCTGCAAAGGAAAATGCAGCGCACGAAAAACAAGTTTATCCAGTCGGCAAACGCCCGATTGCTTGAGCTGACGCCGCAGCAAGGCCGTCTGACGACAAACAGCAAAGATTTCTCGCTTTCACCACATGACTTGATGAAAGCACTTTATCCGGCAACGCATCAAATAGGAGAATTTGCCCTGTAACAGTTTTTGGTAGTGGTTTGTGTTCCTTTTGCGCCCCTTAACATTTTAAAGGGGCGATTTTTTTGCCTCTACTTTTCAGACGGCCTAAACATCGGTTTTCCAGTACAATAAAGGCCGTCTGAACATTTCCTACTTTTCAACCAACCATGCAACTGCTCAAATACATCCAATCGCAAGGCCTCGGCAGCCGCAAGCAATGCCAATGGCTGATAGACAACGACTGCATTGCCATCAACGGCGAAATTCATAATCGTGCCAAAGACGATATCGACCCGTCTCAAGTGCACACCCTGTCTGTTGACGGCGAAGAAATTGCCGCCGTCCCCATGCCCCATTTCTACATTCTGCTTCATAAGCCTGCGGATTACGAGACTTCGCACAAACCTCAGCAATATCCAAGCATCTTCAGCCTGTTTCCCGACCACATGCGCAATATCGATATGCAGGCAGTCGGCCGCTTGGATGCAGACACAACCGGCATTATTCTGATTACCAACGACGGGCAATTTAACCACCGCGTTACCTCGCCCAAACACAAAGTTCCGAAGCTCTACCGCGTCACTTTGAAACATCCTGCCGACGATACCCTTTGCACCACACTCAAAAACGGCGTCCTCCTGCATGACGATAATGAAACCGTTGCCGCAGCCGAAGCAGTATTGGCCGACCCAACCACATTGATGATGACTATTACCGAGGGTAAATACCATCAGGTCAAACGCATGGTTGCGGCCGCAGGCAACCGTGTCGAGCAGCTCCACCGTGAGGAATTCGGCGACTGGAATGTCGATGATTTAGCCGCCGGAGAATGGAAATTTATCCAAATCTAAAAAAATTCCAAATTTTTTCGATAAATTTTTAAACAATATGGATTTTTTATTTATTTAAAATCAAAAATCTAAACCTTATTATTTTTATTTAACAGAATTTAACACTAGGAAGACTGAACTATTGTATAATTCGCCTGTCTGAGTAACACTTGCTTCGAAAGAAGTGAGTAAGTGAGTAAGACGTTTTCCCCGTAATGTGTTTGGCCATCTATACTTTCCCCTTAGTATAGATGGTTTTTTTTATCTAAAATTTGGCAACCAAGCGGGCGTACTTTCAGACGGCCCTTCTTATCTAAAGAAGCCATCATTCCTAAACCCCATCTCCACTCATTAACTTGCCATTATCCCTTTTCTCTTTCTTGTCTCTTTCGTATCAATCTATGCCGTTCCCATTTCAGACAAATCGTTTTACCTATCGGCGACTATCCAAGCTAGGGTTACAAGATGTTATTTAGACAGCCTTTAGATAAATACCATCTTTGTTGCCGACATACTTAAAAGCACACCTTAGTACTATCCAATATCCTCACAACAACCCTTTCCCATCTCCCACTTTCAGACGGCCTTTATCGTTACGGCTCTTTCAATCATTCATATCGCTTCAGCCAAATTCTCTGTTTGTAGGTTTTAATACCAAGCAAACCAGATAAATCCACTAAAAATTATTCATTACATGGTTTTTTTAACTAATTTTCTTTTCAGACTTTAGTCAAGATTCGTTAAATCTTTGCGGTAAAATGTTGTCTTTATTTTTTATGCATCTGAGTATTTATGTCTTCCAATCAACCCCGTCAAACCTGGTCCAACCGTTTGACTTACATCCTTACCGTTGCCGGCGCGACTGTCGGCTTTGGCGCAACTTGGCGTTTCCCGTATTTGGTTGGTGAAAACGGCGGCGGCGCGTATGTGTTTCTGTTCTGTATCGCCATGCTAGTCATCGGTATTCCGATGATTTTGGTGGAAAACGTCATCGGTCGCCGTAAAGGCGTGAACGCGCTGGATGCGTTTGGCGGCACAATGAATGGCAAACCCGTTGCCAAAGTTTGGAAATTGGTCGGTTGGATGGGCCTGCTCGGCGCATTCGGCATCATGGCCTATTACATGGTGCTTGGCGGCTGGGTTATCAGCTACATCGTCAATATCATCGGCGGTAATTTGGATATTTCCAGTCCGGTTTCCGGCGAAGTTACCAAAAGCTTCTTTACCGAACACATCGAAAACAGCCCTTGGGAAATTGCTTTCTACACCTTCCTATTTGTGGTTGTGAACCAATGGATCTTGGTCAAAGGCGTGATCGGTGGTATTGAAAAAGCAGCAAAATACCTGATGCCTTTGCTGTTTTTATTCCTGATTGCCATGGTTGTGCGCAACGTTACCCTGCCGGGCGCAATGGAAGGCATTACCTTCTATCTGAAACCTGACTTCAGCAAAATTACAGCCGAACTGTTCGTCTTCGTTTTGGGACAAGTATTCTTCGCCTTGAGCTTGGGTTTCGGCGTGATGATTACGTTATCCAGCTATCTGGATAAAAACGAAAATCTGGTTCAGACGGCCGTGATTACCGCGATTACCAACACATTGATTGCCGTGTTGGCCGGCTTTATGATTTTCCCTTCCCTCTTCAGCTTCGGCGTTGCCCCTAACTCCGGCCCGACGCTGGTGTTCCAAAGCCTGCCGATCGTGTTCTCCAATATGTGGGCAGGCCCTGTGTTTGCAGTAATTTTCTTCTCACTGCTTCTGATTGCCGCGCTGACCACTTCTCTGACCATTTATGAAGTGTTGATTACGACTATTCAGGAAAAAACCAAAATCCGCCGCGCAGCCGCGATTACCATCGTACTGGTAGGTATTTTTATCTTCGGCAATATTCCTTCCATCTTGAGCTACGGCCCTTGGAAAGACATTTCCGTGTTTGGTAAAAACATTTTTGATGCCTTTGACTATATCAGCGGCAACATCCTGTTTATGCTGACCGCGCTTGGTTCTGCCTTGTTTGTCGGTTTCGTAATGAAAGATGAAGCGAAGGATGAATTGCTCTACAAAGGCAACCATACCACCGTCAATATCTGGTTTGCCTATGTGAAATATCTTGTGCCGTTGGTGATTCTGCTGATTTTCATCAGTAACCTGTTCTGACAAGCAAACATATAAAAAGGCCGTCTGAAATATTCAGACGGCCTTGGTTTGACTATGCTTTATTCAGCCCAGTTTTTCTTCTTACTGGTTTTACCGATACCGGGGTTGAAGCTGTTGGTTGGGTCGAGTTTTTTATAGAACTGTTTCAGCTCGGGCTTGGCTTCATACAGATGACCGACATTATGCTCGGCAGGATATTGCGCACCGCGTTGGTCAAGCAGATGGAGCATTTCATGTTCCAAAGCCATGCAGTCGTTGCCTTTTTTAATGATGTAGTCCTGATGGAACACATGACACATAAAATGTCCGTAATACAATTTATGGATGATTTTATTGTCGATTTCGGGCGGCAGTGTTTCAAACCAATCACGATCATCACGGCGCAAGGCAATATCGAGTGCAACCAAATCCTCTACTTCATCATCATGTACAGAACGGTAACGGATCGCGGCAGAAGCCACAGCAAAGCGATGCAGCATGGCCGCCTGCGTTTCTTCGGCATTACATTCGAAGAATGCGCCGCCATGGGTTGCAAAATATTCCTTCAAGAAAGCGCGCGCTTCTTCTACGCCCTCGCCACCCATTTTTAAAATCAGGTGATGTTCGTATTTATCCCGATAGTTGCGCATAGACTTCGGCAAGTGATCGGGCAAAATTTTACTGATCAGTTGCATGAATTTATCAGAGAAGTGTTTTGGTAAGAAACTTATCTTTTTGCTGAATCTATCCACACGGGCTTTCAGATCAAACAGTTTCGGAAGTTGGTGGGTACCGAACGTCTTAATGATATAAAAAGTATCTTTACCATAAACGGCAGCAATATCAAAAGCATGACGATGGATATACTCACCGGAAATAGGCAGGTTTTTAAACTCACTCAAAGCAGTACGACGAATATCGGTCAGCTCATTAATATCATTTGTACCGATATAGAAAACGGCAGTCTGTTTTTCTTGTGGGAACGTATCCAAGCGTACGGCAAACACCATCAGCTTGCCCGCGCAACCTGATGCTTCGTAGTGACGCGCAGGGTCGGCATTAAAACGGGCGGCAGTCGGTTCATTCACTTGGCGGACATGATCGCAGTATGCATGGTCATGCCCTTTGCCGGCATCTTGCGTAATGTCTTTTCGCTGATAATGGAAACCTTGCAGATTGGTCAGAATTTCTTCAGGGGCTTCACCCAAATCAATGCCCAGATGGTTGACCAGCTCTAGCTTGCCCTCTTCGTTGATTTGCGCAAACAGCGCCATTTCCGTATAAGCAGGGCCACGCTGTACCAATGCACCGCCGGAGTTATTACATACGCCACCCAATACAGATGCGCCGATACAGGACGAACCGATCACGGAGTGCGGCTCACGGCCTAAAGGTTTCAGCAGCAGCTCCAATTGATTCAGAGTAGAACCGGGAAGGCAGACAACTTGTTCGTTATTGTTAATCGGCTGAATGATGTTCAAACGCATGGTGTTCACAATCACGATATCGCGGTCGTAATCATTACCATCAGGAGTCGAGCCGCCAGTCAGACCGGTATTGGCGGCCTGCGTAATCACGATAATATCAGCCTCAACACACGCCTGCAAAATTTGCCACATTTCCAACACCGTACCCGGACGGACAACTGCCAACGCTTTGCCTTCGCCAAAACGGTAGCCTTGGCGGTATTGTTCGGTTTTTGCCGGGTCTGTGATGATGTATTTTTCGCCGACGATTTGCGTCAGCCGGCTGATTAATTGCGTAGCATTCATTGCATACTCCTTGAGAGATGAATATATTTATTAAATTGCAAACATTGTAGTAATCCCTTTTATCAAAGTAAAGGCAAACTCATTTTTAAATTCATCATTCAAATAAACAAAAGGCCGTCTGAAATTTTCAGACGGCCTTTTGTTTCAAGCTTGAACAATCAAATTATTCAGCTGCTTTCTCTTCGCGAGCAGGAGCTTCCAGTAAAGCTTTGATAGACAGGCGTACACGGCCGCGATCGTCCACTTCCAATGCTTTCACATTCACAACCTGACCTACTTGCAGGTAGTCGCTGACATTGCGTACGCGCTCGTGGGCGATTTGGCTGATGTGTACCAAACCGTCTTTGCCCGGCATCACGCTGACAATCGCGCCAACGTTGTTGTCGAGGATTTTAACCACAGTACCTTCATACACTTTGCCCACTTCCACTTCGGCAGTGATTTCTTCGATGCGTTTTTTCGCCGCATCGCCTGCTTCTTGAGTAGTTGCAGCGATAGTGATGGTACCGTCTTCAGCGATGTTGATTTCAGTACCGGTTTCAGCAGTAATCGAACGAATGGTTTCGCCACCTTTACCAATCACATCACGGATTTTGTCTTGGTTGATTTTCATGGTGAACAAGCGTGGCGCGTGTGCAGACAGCTCTTGTGGACCTGCAACGGCGGCTTTCATCTGATCCAAGATGTGCAAACGTGCTTCTTTGGCTTGAGCCAAAGCGATTTGCATGATTTCTTTGGTAATACCTTGGATTTTGATGTCCATTTGCAGCGCGGTCACACCTTCGGTTGTACCGGCTACTTTAAAGTCCATATCGCCCAAATGGTCTTCATCGCCCAAAATGTCGGTCAGGACGGCAAATTTGTTGTTGTCCAAAATCAGGCCCATGGCGATACCGGCAACGTGTGCTTTCAAAGGCACACCGGCAGACAACAGGCTCAAGCAACCGCCGCAGACGGAAGCCATAGAGGAAGAGCCGTTGGATTCGGTAATTTCAGAAACCACGCGCATGGTGTAGCTGAAATCTTCAGGTTCCGGCAATACGGCCAACAACGCACGTTTAGCCAAGCGGCCGTGACCGATTTCACGACGTTTTGGCGCACCTACGCGACCCACTTCACCGGTAGAGTATGGAGGGAAGTTGTAGTGCAGCATAAAGCGGTCGGTGTATTCGCCGGACAGCGCATCAATGATCTGCTCGTCGCGTGAAGTACCCAAAGTGGCAACCGCCAAAGCTTGGGTTTCGCCACGGGTAAACAGTGCAGAACCGTGAGTGCGCGGCAATACGCCGGTTTGAATGTTCAACGGACGAACAGTGCGGGTGTCGCGACCGTCGATACGCGGTTGGCCGTCCAAAATTTGGCTGCGGACAACATCAGCTTCCAAGTGTTTGAAAATGCCTTTGATTTCGTTGGCGGCCAAAGTGTCGGTTTCTTCGGTAATCAAGGCTTCTTTTACAGCACTCCAAGCTTCGTCCAATTTGGCAGAACGCGCTTGTTTTTGACGGATTTTGAACGCTTCTTTAATGGTTTCGCCGGCAATTTCGCGTACTTTTGCAACCAATTCTTCATTGGTTTCAGGTGCTTTCCAATCCCAAACTTCCGGGTTGACTTCATCGGCAAACTCATTGATGGCATTAATGGCCACTTGCATTTGATCGTGACCGTAAACAACCGCACCCAGCATCACTTCTTCAGACAAGATGTCGGCTTCGGATTCCACCATCAACACGGCTTTAGAAGTACCGGCAACAACCAAGTCCAACTGTGATTTAGCCAATTCGGCTTTAGTCGGATTCAAAACATATACGCCGTTTACATAACCAACGCGTGCCGCGCCAATCGGACCGGCAAACGGTACGCCGCTCAACACCAGCGCGGCAGACGCACCCAACATTGCAGGAATGTCAGAATCAATTTCAGGATCAACAGACACGACCATCGCTACGATTTGGATGTCATGGTAGAAACCTTCGGGGAACAAAGGACGAATCGGACGGTCGATCAGACGGCTGGTCAGGATTTCTTTTTCGCTTTGTTTGCCTTCGCGTTTGAAGAAACCGCCGGGGATTTTACCTGC
>ERZ773212.1268-NODE-1268-length-11634-cov-2.499870_pt1 | contig 11634 bp, 8 predicted proteins | sample MGYA00581005_ERZ773212 | MGnify/ENA primary metagenome ERZ773212 (study PRJEB29015, sample SAMEA2738154) | human oral metagenome | biome: human oral; feature: human-associated habitat; material: saliva | place: China | collected 2196 ... | reverse complement strand
CACCCCGCGTGACGAGGCCTGACCCCGACACGCCCACATTGATTTCCAGGATCCGCCCACACACCCTCTCGCTCGGACCCCGGGTGGCTCCTGTTCCCCGAACACACGCTTTGTCCATGACGGAGAACTGAAATGGCCAAGAAAAATCAGAAGTATCCGAACCGCAACGACCAATTCAACACCTGGAACAACGGCAACCAGGAACAGGATTCCAACGACACCCAGGCTTACCCCAACCAGGGTTTCGACAACGGCTACGGCAATGCCGGTTTCAATCAGGCTGCCTACGGCAACGCCTTCAACCCGCAAGGTTTCAACGCTCAGGGCTTCAATGGCCAGGGCTTCAATGCTCAGGGTTTCAACGGCCAAGGCTTCAACAACCAGGGGTTCAACGCCCAAGGGTTCAACGCCCAGGGCTTCAATGCTCAAGGTTTCAACGGGCAGGGTTTCAATGGCTTCCCGCAGAATGCCAGCACGCCCAACGCCAACTTCAATGGCGCCTTCCCCAATGCCGCTCAGGCCAACGGTCACAGCGCCTGGCAAAGCCTGGGTCTGTCGGGCCTCTTCGGTGGCAACCGTCAGACCGAGCAGTTCATCCTGGGTCTGCTGCTGGGTGGCGCTGCCGCCTATGTGCTGGGTGATCCCGAGAAGCGCGCCAAGCTCATCCGCATGGGCATGAAGCTCTACGCCGGTGTGGCTGGCAGCGTCGAGGAGTTCAAGGAGCAGATCGCCGACCTGAAGGCCGAAGTCGCGGCCGAGCAGGAAAACACCGAGGACTGATCCCGCTCAGGCCCGGCCTGCCCCCGGGGCAGCCGGTGCCATGACCCGTCGGATGCACCGGTCCAGCCGGTCTTTCGGTTCCCACCACACGCCTTGCCATCCACGCACTCATTGCACGTCATGCCCCTGGAACAACAGCCGGACGCCAAAGGGCGCCCTTCTTCCTCCAACGCCGCAGCCCCCCTGCTGTTCGAGACGCTCGATGTGGCTCACCAGTCGCACGGCCGAGTCCGCTATCGCTACACGCTGCCCAAGGGCAGCGCCAAGCTGGCGCCTCAGGCACTGGAACGCGTGGTACGTGACCAGCCCGGCGTCACCGGCGTGCGCCTGAACCCGGCAGCACGTTCCATCGCCATCCAGTTCGACGGCAAGAAGACCAGCATCCCCAAGCTGCAGCGCGTGCTCTCGCACATTCCAGCCTCGGTCTGCACTGGCGCCAGCGGCGCCGCCGTCCAGGCCGCCAGCTGCGAGAAGCGCAAGGCCGGCGAGAACGTACTGTCCACCGGCGGTGATCTGCTGGCCAGCGCGCTGCTGCTGCTGACCACCAACAAGGTGCCCCAGCCGCTGGCGAAACCGGCCACGCTGGCCGTCTCGCTGCCGCTGTACAAGGACGCCATCGAGGATCTGCTCAAGGAAGGCCTCAACAACCACGTGCTGGAAGCGCTGGCCGTGGCCATTTCCACCGCCAGCGGCGACCAGATGGCCGCCAACGCCACGCTCTTCATGCTGGCGCTGGGCGAGTATCTGGAAGAGTCCATCGCCCGCCGCTCCGACGACCTGCTCAAGCACCTGCTGCATCCCGATGCCGACACGGTCTGGGTCGAGCGCGACGGCGAGGAGCTTCAGATCGACGCCGCCCAGGTGGTGGTCGGCGACACCGTCATCTGTGCGGCTGGCGCCGTCATCCCGGTTGACGGTACCGTGCTGAGCGGCGAGGCCACCGTCAACGAGGCCAGCATGACCGGCGAGAGCGTGCCGGCGCTGCGCCAGCGGGGCGACAGCGTGCTCTGCGGCACCGTCATCGAGGAAGGCCGCATCCGCATCTACGCCGAGCATGTCGGTACCGGCACGGCCAGCGCCCGCATCGCCAACTACGTCCAGCACGCGCTGCAGGTCAAGAGTGGCACCCAGCTCACCGCTGACCGTCTGGCCGACAAGCTGGTGCCCTGGATCTTGGGCTTGGCCGGCAGCACCTGGCTGGTGTCGCGCAACTGGAAGCGGGCTGCCGCCGTGCTGCAGGCCGACTACGCCTGCGCGCTCAAGCTCTCCACCCCGGTCGCCTTCAAGTCCGCCATGTACACCGCCGGCCGCGACGGCGTGCTGTTCAAGGGCGGCGACGCGCTGGAGCGCCTGTCCCAGGCCGACACCTTCGTCTTCGACAAGACGGGCACCCTCACCACCGGTACCCTGGTCGTCACCGACGTGCTGGCCTTCGACCCCGAGTTCGATCCCACCGACGTGCTTGACCTGGCCGCCTCGGTGGAAGAGCACTACTTCCACCCGCTGGCGCATGCCGTGGTCGAAGCGGCCCGCCGGCACAGCAACCGCCACTTCCCGCACGAGGATGTCGACTTCATCGCCGCCCACGGCGTGGCCAGCGTCATCCAGGGCAAGCGTGTCGTGGTCGGCTCGCGCCACTTCCTCGAAGAGCACGAGTCCATTGACATGGGCGCCCACGAGGAGGACATCGAGCGCCTGCAGGCCGAAGGCAAGACCCCGCTCTACATCGGCCTGGGCGGCAAGCTGCTGGGCATCATCGCCCTGAAGGACAGCCTGCGCACCAACACCGCCGAGACGCTCAAGCGTCTGCGTACCCTGGGTGTCAAGCGCATCCTGATGCTGACGGGCGACCACGAAGTCCGTGCCGCCGAGCTGGCCCGTGACCTGGGTCTGGACGCCTACCATGCCCAGCTGATGCCCGAGGACAAGGCCCGCATCCTGCACGAGCTGACCGCAAGCGGTGCGAAGATCGCCTTCGTGGGCGACGGCATGAACGACGCCCCGGCCCTGGCCGGTGCACACGTCGGCATCGCCATGCAGCGGGGTGCCGACCTGGCGCGCCTGACCTCCGACATCGCGCTGCTGGAAGACGACATTGCCCGCGTGGCCGATGCCAAGGCCATTGCCAACCGCACGATGAAGCAGATCGACACCAACTTCAAGCTCATCGTCGGCGCCAATACCGCCATCCTGGCCGGTGCCGCCACCGGCAAGCTCAGCCCCATCGCCACCTCGGTCCTGCACAACGGCAGCACCATCGCCATCCTGCTCAACGCCCTGCGTGGCGGCCTGCAGGCAGTGCCGGGTTCGACACGCAAGGGCAAGAAAGGCACCAAGGCATCACCCAAGGCCCTGCCCGCCCCCGTGAACCACACACGGCCCGGCAAGGCTGCAGGCTGACGGCCTTCCTCCTCGCCTCCGGCAGACAGGCCGGCACAGGTTCATGCCTGTGCCGGCTTTTTTCATGTCTCGAATGGGGGGCGCTCATTCCGTGGGGTTACGGCTGACCCGTACCTCAGCGTCCCCCCGATAGCCGGAGGTCCCGAACGACGATCGACTAGGACGCAGATCGATCAGGACGAGGATCACCTAGGCGCCGAATGACATCTGCTGTCCGCACCACCCGGTGCGGCGCAGGAAGCCCTCCCAGTCGAGCATGTCGGGATTCACCTTCCGGCTCCAGTTCAGGTCCAGCGACGCGTCGAAATAGCCATGTTCGACCGCGTGGCTGACCATGCCCAGCAGTTCCTCCGCCAGCAGCGGATTCTCGGCAAACTGGAGGAAGTACTGCAACAGGCCACCGCGCGTGTAGGCGTTGCGGTATTCGGCCTTCATGCCCGTCACCCGCTGGAACGCTTCCACCATCTCGCGCGGCGAGATCATCTCGCCCACCACCGGCATGATCCTGCCCTGGTAGTGGGCGGGATTCGACAGGATCTCCAGAACGGCAGGTCCGGTGGCCGTCAGCGGATCAACAAAGGGCGCCCGGAAATCCTCCGGAAGATAGATCGGCATCAGCAGCGTGTCGCCCTCCATCCTTGGCACGTAGTATTCCAGCAGATTGGTGTAGAAGAAGGCCAGCATCACGAAAGTATGCGGGACACCCAGACCGCGGATGTGGTCAGCCACCTTCGCCTTGTCGGTGAAATGCGGTGCGTACTTCGTGCCGCCCGAGCGCTGCTCGACATTTTCCAGCGTACTGAACACGATGTGCCCCACGCCTGCCGCTGCTGCTGCATTGGCCAGCTGGCAGCCCAGCATCCGCTCATCGTCACGCCCCGGCATTGATGGTGGCGTCATCAGGAACGCGCCTGCCGATCCCTCGAACGCCTGCACCAGCGCATCCGGATTCCGATGGGGATCAACCTCCCACAGTTCTGCACCGGATTTCCGAAGCTGGATCGCCTGGGGCGAATCCTTCCTGCGCGTCAGCGCCCGTACCCGGAAACGCTGGCTTTGCATCAGTGAGTTCACCACGCTGCGCCCCTGCTTGCTGGTGGCACCCACCACCGTGATCAACGGCTTTCCGATCCTTTCCATGCCCGATTCTCCATTCATGCGCCTCTCGGCCGAGGTGGCCCCACGGCGATCCAGGCCACCATAGGGAGAAATGGGTCATAACAGAAATGAATTCTTGCGATATCCGTCATCGCCAATGACGATATCATGCCGCTGTCACGACGCATTCTGCGCAGGCCTCGGTCCCCTCTCCGACAGGTTCCATCCTCCTGGCAACGACAGTTCCCGTCCCTCAGGAGCGACAGGTCCCATTCTTCAGGCAGCCCATCACGGCAAGCAGCGGGCTCGCGGAATGACCCCGTTTCTCCAGACCGGAATCCGTCCGAACGCCCGGATCGCTGCCCAGGTTTCGCCCCCCTCCTGAACCATGAACGCCCCTGACTCCGGACCACGCCCACTTCACGGCATCCTGCGCCGCATCGACCTGAATCTGCTCGTCACGCTCGACACCCTGCTGCGAGAACGGCATGTCACCCGCACCGCCCAGGTCCTGAACCTGGCACAGCCCACCGTCAGCATGCAGCTGGCCCGCCTGCGCGAGCTGCTGGATGACCCGCTTCTGCTGCCCGGCCCGCAGGGCATGCAGCCCACGGCACGTGCCGAACAGCTGCGCATCCCGCTGCACGATGCGCTGCAGGCCCTGGGCCAGGCCGTCGCGCCTCCGGAGCCCTTCGATCCCGCCACGGCGCACCACACGTGGCGACTGGTCGCCACCGACTATACGTTGATGACGGTCCTGCAACCCGTCCTGCCCCGGCTTCGAGAGCAGGCACCCGGCATGCGCCTGGCCATCCACCAGCTCTCGCCCCCGCTCCTGTCGCAGCGCGCTCGGCAGGATGACTTCGATCTGGCGTTCCACATCACGGCCGAAGCGCCGCCTCACCTGAGACGCCGCCGCCTTTTCCATGAACGCTACGTGCTGGCCGCCCGTGCGGGGCACCCGGTCCTGAAGCGGCGCCCCACGCTGGCCCGGTTCTGTCGTCTGGAGCACGCCATCGTGTCACACGATGGTGGGGGTTTTCAGGGCGCCACCGACCGGGCACTGGCTGAGGTCGGCCTGCAGCGCAACGTCGTGCTGTCGGTCCCCCACTTCCTGTCGCTGCTGCATGTGCTGGCCAGCACTGACCTGGTGGCCATGGTGCCGGAACGCCTGGCGGGCGATCACCCCGGTGTCGGGATGGTGTCTGCCCCCCTTGAGATCCCCGGCTTCGAGATGCTGATGCTCTGGCCTGAGCGCCTGCATCGTGACCCGGCCCACCAGTGGCTGCGCGCGCTGGTCAGCGAACGATTCCGGAACGAGCCGTCCGAGTGAATCCTGTGCGTGGCGCCTTCAATGGCGTTGGCCGGTGGACACGCGATGACGAAGCGAAGTTCAGGCCGTTGCCGCCCTGTTTCAGCCTACCTTGCGCTGATTGACCACCCAGTGTGAATCCGTGATGTCGTAGATCTTCTGGATGTCGTCCATCAGGTGCGCGAAGTCGATGTCCAGGTCGATGAGCCGGCCATTGCGCAGGTTGAACACCCAGCCATGCACGATCGGATAGCCGTCAGCCACATAGCGCGCCTGAACGCAATCCATCTTGATGACATTGATGCACTGCTCCTGCACGTTCAGCTCCACCAGACGGTCGTAGCGCTGATGCTCGTCCTCGATGGCATCGAGTTCGTCCTTGTGCAGCCGGTAGACATCGCGGATGTTGCGCAGCCATGGATTCATCAGCCCATGGTCCTGCGGCAGCATGGCGGCCCGGATGCCTCCGCAGTTGTAATGGCCGCAGATGATGATGTGCTTCACCTTCAGATGGCTGACTGCATACTCGATGGTCGATGAGACATTGAGATCCATGCCGATGACCAGATTGGCCACGTTGCGATGGACGAATACCTCGCCCGGTTCCAGCCCCATCAGCTCCTCGACGGCCACACGACTGTCCGAACAGCCGATGTACAGGTAGGAAGGATTCTGAGAACGCGACAGGCGTCGGAAATAGTCGGGGTCAAGTTCCTTCTTGTGCTCGGCCCATTCCCGATTGTTCTCGAATATCACCTGGTAGGAATGGCTCATGCGGGTTTCCTCGGTTGCACGAGATGACTTCCATGAAACATCTTCATGGACATGGATTCTGCACGACATCCGCACCGATGTTGGTTGCATGGCCGTCACACAAGCTCCGCATCCTGGATGCATTCAGTATCCGGCGCTGTCGTCGGGATCCCGGCGTGATCGTCTGACAGGCCGCACACCCAGCCCGACGTTCGCGGCCACCTGGTTCTGCACCACACTGTCAACATGGTTACAACTCCCTATTAACAGTATCGTTAATCATCCTCATTCTTATAAACCATATACAATCCACCACGTTCCGTAAGACAGTGTCTGGTTTTCTTTCCATGGTCAGGGCTTTGCTGCCCACCCTGCAACCAGGCGTAGCCTTCCCGGCTTCTGTTTCTCAGGAACGCGCCACCAGACGGCGTGCGGCCCACGGCACCATCCCATCGTGCACGCCACCGTAGGGCGGCTCTCTGTGTGATTCCCTCGATGATGTCTTGTTCCCTTCGTACATCGGAGAACTTTAATGAGAAAGTCTTCTATTGATATTCGCACCAGCACCCGCCTGAAAGGCACGGCTCTTGCCGTTGCCCTGGCCGCACTGTCGTTCAGCGTCGGCGTGCAGGCCCGCGGCCTCACCCACCCGGTCGATCCGGACTATACCGGCCGCGTTTCGGTGACAGGCGTTGCCTATCCGGGCGAGACCGTGGACGTGGCCGGCCGTGGCTTCAAGCCGGGCCAGCAGGTTCAGCTGCTGAGTGATGGCGCCACCATCACCACCCAGGCCATCCTGAATGTCGACGCCGAAGGGCGCATTGCCGGTCAGGTTGAGATCCCGCCCGAGTCGCCGGTGGGCATTCACCCGGTGGTGGTGCAGACGGTGAACCCCGGCTATGCCGAGATTCTGGATTTCAAGATCTCTCCCAAGCTGCCGTTCACGGGCGTCAACGCCTACCATATCGCCCGCGCACCGCTGAACCCCGGTCTGTACCAGGGCGCCTACAGCGCCCGCAGCCACGCCGTGTATGTCACCTCGGCCGTGGGTCGTGCGCCCAACCAGCAGTCCAGCCTGATGAAGGTCAACCCCAGCTCGCTGGCCATCGAACACCAGGTCACGCCACCGGCCGATTCGACCGGCAAGGGCCTGGAAGCGGTCTACGGCGTCGCCGTGGATGACACCACCGGCACCGTCTGGACGGGGAACACGCGCACAGGCGCGGTGGCCGTGTACAAGCAGGACGACCTGTCGCTGGTCAAGCAGTTCCCGGACAAGCTGGCCCCGCACAACCACGGGGTTCTGGTTGACGGTCCGCGCCATCGTGCCTATGTGGCCGCCCACGGCAAGAACTACGTGAGCGTGTTCAATACCCAGACGCTGGAGCACAAGGTCAACCTCGTGCTGGAATCACCGACCCGCACCAAGACCCCGCCGGCTCCGCTGGGCTTTGCGCTGGACCAGGATGGCGGCAAGCTGTTCGTGGTGTCCACCACCGACCAGGTCTACGTGATCGACGAGCCCACCGAGCAGATCGAGAAGGTCTACAACCTGAAAGGGGCCAAGGGCGCCATCAGCATCGCCTATGCACCGGAAGAGAAACTGCTGTTCGTTGTCTCGCAGGGCACCGACAACCTGCAGATTCTGGACGCCACCGATGGCAAGCTGAAGGCTGACGTGAAGGTCGGTGCCGGCCCGCTGGCCGTGGTCTGGGAGCCGGTGCGCAAGCTGGCCTACGTGGCCAACCGCGGCAGTGACTCGGTGGCCGTGGTGGATGTGAACGGCAACCTGGTGGCCAACCTGCCCGGTGGTTCGTATGCCAACCACGTCTTCACCGACGGCAAGGGCACGGTGTGGAGCGTGAACAAGGCACGCGGCCTGAACGATCCGCAGGGCGATCACATCAGCCGCTACGCCGCCAAGTGATCTGACCCGTTTCCGGCCATCCCGTGGGTGGCCGGATATCAGGTTCACGACGAAGCGCTGTCGCAAGATGACTCATCCGGCGGTAGCGCTTCTTTTTGCAAGCTGCGGCGTCAGTCCCGGATGGACAGTTGCGTCTGCGCCGGCATGGCCGTCACGCCGCCAGCGGCCTGCGAAATGCTCAGCTGCCGCACTGGCAGGTCGGCCACGCTTCGGACATGGAACTTGCGATCTGCCCCCAGCGTCACCTCAATGGTGCCAGCGGTGGCGATGTAGCTGGTTTCCTGCCGGGTGGCGGTGTCACGCACGGCCACCCGCAGCACGGCCAGACGCGCCTGACGACCGGCATTCCGGAAGCGGTTCGCGTCGGTGGTGATCTGATAGGTACCTGCGGTTCGGCCGGTGAATTCCACCCGCAGGAGGCTGTCCAGCGTCTCGGTGGCCACCGGCGCGCCACTCGTCGTGCTGGTGGAAGCCGATGCTGCGGCGCCATTCACCGGCGTGGCCGGCGGAATTCGCCCATGGATCTCGAGGGTCGATTCGACGTGGTCATTCACGTCCACCGTCGATTGTTCGGACTGGCCACTGCGCTGGAAAATGCGCCCCGCCAGTTGCCAGTAACCGGAAGCACTAGGTGCAACGTTGTTGCCCGCGTTGCCGCCGCTGGCCGAAGGCGCCTGCGCCGTCTGATCGCCCGGATGGATGTCGCTGCCGCAGGCCGAAAGCAGCACGGCCAGCGAAGCCGATGCAAGAATCATTGAAACCGGACGCATGCGCACCATGATCGCTCCTTCAGGAAAGAGGCCGATCATAAGTGCGCACGGCGTGCGCCAGCGTGACATTGTGCCGCGCCAGGCACGTCATTCCGCCCGGCGGCACCAGCGCACCGGACGGACGGACCATCAGGCCTGTATCAGAAGCTGATGCGTGCCACGCTTTCCTTGTCGGTCATCGTCTTTTCCTTGGGCAGCTTCACCGTCACGTAGACCGTGCCGGTCTTGGGGTTCAGCGCGAAGCTGTTCGGGTGCGTGGGCAGGTCGATGGTCTTGATCTCCTGGCCCGTGCGCGGATCAACGACCGAAATGTTGCTCGAGACACGGTTGCTCACATACAGACGATTGCGCGGTGCGTCCAGCAGCATGGCCACCGGCTGCGTGCCCACCTTGATGTTCTGCAGCACCTTGCCGCTGGACGGATCCAGGGCCAGCACCTGGTTGCCCTGGGTGCGCGTCTGATAATTCAGGCCGCCCCGCTCCTTGCGAACCACGTCCAGGCGGTCGAAGCCCTGATCCACGGCCAGCAGGCGCTTGTTGTCGTGGTCCACCACCAGGTTCAGGAGCTGGTCGCCCTGCACCTCGAAGCGGTCGGTGATGGCCAGCGTGCCGATGTCCACGACAAAGAGCTGCCCCATCAGGTTGGAGACATACAGCTTGCCGGCGCCCGAATCCATCGAGATGCCGGTGGCACCGAAGTTGAAGCCCGGGATGGTGCGCTCAACCGTCAGGGTCTCAAGGTTGACCACCTGCAGCTTGCTGTCGTGATAGGACATGGCAGGCAGGTACAGCCGGTTGTTGGCCTTGTCCACGACGATCTCGCGGTACTCGATCTTCTCGGGCTTGCCCTGCGCATCCAGCACGGGCGGCATGGTCACCGAGGACGTGACCTGACCGACGGTGGTGTCGAAGACCATCAGCGTGCCACCACGGGTGTCCACGATGTAGAGGCGATGCGCCTCGTCATCCAGCGCCAGACCATAGCCGGGCTTGGGCAGCTCGATTTCCGCCTTCACGGCCAGCGTCTCGGGATCCAGCTTGAAGAGCTTCGACTTCACGCCGGAAGCCGGATCCTTGGGGTTGCCCGCCGAAACGGCATAGACCACATCCTCGCTGGGCGAATAGGCCACTTCATAGAGCGCCGGCGCCACGTCCTGGCGAACGACCTGGGCCTGACCCGTGGCCGACTTGACCATGTTCATGGCCGAATGGCCGGCATCCTGCGTGGCAGCGCAGCCTGCCAGCGCAGCCGCAACGGCCAGCGCCAGGAAGGAAGGGGTACGGAAAGACTTGGGGAAGGATTTCATGGACAGGTCTCCTGTTTATGTCACAAAGGGGTTGGGTACCTGGCACCGGGAAAATGCCAGTTGCATACTGGCCGGGCTGCAACCTCCCGGGCCTGGAGAAACCGGAAAGATCCCTCTCCGGCTTCCGGTCCGGACTGCCCTTGATCCTGCAGGCAGCCCGACCTCATGTTGTCCCGGCCTCATGCCGGGCAGATGGAATCAATACTGGATCCGGGCCACGCTCTCGTTGCTGCCACGCGCGGCGTCACGGGCGTTCTTGATCGTCACGTACACCTCACCCGTCTTCGGGTTCAGCGTCAGGCTGTTGGGATGCCGCTGCAGATCCACGGACTTGAGCAGATGGCCGGTACGGGCATCGATGATCGAGACATTGCCCGAATCACGGTTGGACACGTAGAGGCGGTTGCGCTCGGCATCCAGCAGCAGGGCCACCGGCTGCGTGCCGACAGCGATATTGCGGGTGACTTGCCCGTTGGCCGGATCGATGGCCACCACCTGGTTGCCCTTGCCGCGCGGCGTGTAGGCAATGCCATCCTGCTGGCGCTTCTCGTCCAGACGGGCCATGCCCTGATCCACGGCCAGCACCTGGCCTGCCGCACGGTCCACCGCCAGGTTCAGCAGCTGGTCGGCGGCCACCTCGAACTTGCCGGTGACGGCCAGCGTGCCGGTATCCACCACGAAGAGCTGACCAACCAGGTTGGACACGTACAGCTTGCCGGCTGTCTCATCCAGCGCAATGCCGGTGGTTCCGAAGCCCAGACCCGGCACCACCTTCTGCACCTTCAGCGTATGGGCATCGACCACCTTCAGCACCCCGTCGCTGCCCGCCTCCAGGCTCATGCCCGGCAGATACAGACGGTTGTGCATGCGGTCCAGCACCACCTCGCGGTACTTGTACATGCCATCCTTGTTGTCCTCACCAGCGGGCTTGGCGGTCTTGCCTGCCCGGGAGGTCTTGCCGCTTCTGGCTGCCTGGGAAGCCTTGGCAGGTTTCTGGCTGGAAACGGCATCCGGCGCTTCATTCAGCGCCACCGTGCCCACCACGGTGTCATGGGCCACGTCCACCACCGTCAGCGAGCCGACGCTGGGGCGTGTCTCCACGGTCTTTGCCTTCGTTTGGGGCATCTTGAGGCGGAGATTAAGCTGGTGAGCGCAGGCGGGACAGACGAGCGAAAAGCGCTCTTCCCCCGAGGTCTTCAGCTCTTCCAGCCGATCTCGGGTCAAGGGAATAGCCGTGTCACACTTAGGACAAAAGATCTTCTTCATGACGGAGGTCTTACTTGGGTC
>ERZ773212.1259-NODE-1259-length-11711-cov-9.170556_pt1 | contig 11711 bp, 10 predicted proteins | sample MGYA00581005_ERZ773212 | MGnify/ENA primary metagenome ERZ773212 (study PRJEB29015, sample SAMEA2738154) | human oral metagenome | biome: human oral; feature: human-associated habitat; material: saliva | place: China | collected 2196 ... | reverse complement strand
ACGGATTTTATACTTGCATGCTGGTGCAGAAATGTATGGAGCAGATAAGGTTTTACTGGAATTGATCAAAGGATTAGATCGCCAAGAATTTGAAGCTCACGTCATCCTACCAAATGATGGTGTTTTAGTCGAGTCCTTGCGTCAAGTTGGAGCTCAGGTTAGCGTGCTGGATTATCCGATTTTACGAAGAAAATACTTCAATCCTAAGGGGATTTTAGAATACCTGAAATCCTATCGACGCTACTCCCAAAAAATCGCTCAATATGTGCGTGAAAATGGGATAGATCTTGTTCATAACAATACGACAGCTGTCCTAGAAGGGATCTATCTCAAGAGAAAAGTGAAACTTCCCTTAATCTGGCATGTGCATGAAATTATTGTGAAACCAAAAGCAATCTCAGATTTCATCAACTTTTTGATGGGACGTTATGCTGATAAGATTGTGACAGTTTCAAATGCTGTAGCTAATCATGTTAAGCAGTCTCGCTATGTTAAAGATGACCAAGTTCAAGTTATTTATAATGGTGTTGACAATGCTGTCTATCATGAGATGGATGCTAGCGCGGTCCGTGAGCAGTTTGGAATTGCGCAGGAGGCTTTGGTTATCGGTATGGTTGGTCGTGTGAATGCCTGGAAGGGGCAAGACGACTTTTTAGAAGCTGTGACACCAATCTTACAGGCCAATCCAAAAGCAGTAGCCTTTTTAGCGGGCAGTGCATTTGAGGGGGAAGAATGGCGCGTGGATGAGTTGGAAAAAGCCATTTCAGACTCGCCAGTAGCTGGACAAATCAAGCGAATCGACTATTATAGCAAGACGACAGAACTTTATAATATGTTTGATATCTTTGTCTTGCCAAGTACCAATCCAGATCCATTACCAACAGTCGTACTAGAAGCTATGGCTTGTGGTAAACCTGTAGTGGGATATCTTCATGGAGGTGTCTGTGAGATGGTCAAGGAAGGGGAAAATGGTCTTCTTGCTACACCGAATCAGTCTGCAGAATTGTCTAAGGCTATTCAGGAATTGGCTGACAATACCGAGAAGAGAGAGCAATTTGGTAAGGCCTCTGTCCAACGCCAAAAAGAACTCTTTTCCTTACAAAGTTATATCCGAAATTTTTCGGAGTTGTATAGGAAATACTAAGATGAATACTGAAAAAATTAAGAATAAATTAAAACCAATCGTTTATCCCATTATTAATTTTATCCCTAGACGAAGACTCAAAAATAAAAATTTTACGATCATTTGTGATAATTGTTGGGCAGGAAAAGTTTATCAAGAATTGGGCTTGCCTTATCAGTCACCATTTGTAGGGATGTTTGTCTTTTCTCCTGATTACATCAAGATGCTCAAGAATTTAAAACATTATTTGAGCGGAAAGATCCCCTTGAAATTTGTTAAGGAATCAAAATATATCAAAGACTTTGATAATGCCTATCCTCTAGCACTACTTGATGATATTGAACTTCATTTCCTGCATTATGCAGATGAGGAAGAAGCAACTCAAAAATGGCAACGTCGTTTGGCACGTATTCATTGGGATAATATGTATTTCAAATTCAACGATAACGATGCTTGTACATATGACTTGATGAAAGAGTTTGAAGAACTTCCATACAAGAGCAAAGTCATTTTCTCTTCAAAAAATTACAGGGACCTACCTTCCTTGATTCATTTTAAATCAGCCGAGAAGCAAGGGCATGTTGGTATTGATTTGAAAACGTACCACCGCTATTTTAATGTTGTAACTTGGTTGAATAAGGGTGGGGAGGATTTAACCAAATGAAAAAAATAAGAATTATTATTCCTTATTTTGGGAAACTACCAGTCTTTTTTCCTTATTTTTTATTAACTGCTAAACGTAATCAAAAAATTGATTTCTTAGTTTATACGGATCAAAGGGTGGATGAATTTGCTATATTAAATGCTAAAAATATAGAATTTGTAACTCTTTCTTTTGATGAGTTAAGAGAGAAAGTTCAGTCTAAGTTTGATTTTATAATCTCTCTTAAAACACCTTATAAATTATGTGACTATAGAGCTGCTTTTGGGCTGATCTTTAAAGAAGAATTAAAGGGTTATGATTACTGGGGTTTTTGTGACACAGATGTTTTACTAGGTGATATTTATCAATTTCTTGAAGAGCATAGCTTTTTTGAGAACGACTATGCTCGATATGGTCTTTTTGGTCATCTTCAAATTTTTAAGAATTCAATAGAAGTTAATCGTATTTTTATGTCTGGGCAAGGTTCAGGCTATCGATTAGATTATCACAATGTCTATACTAGTGAACAAAGTTTTATTTTTGATGAGTCAGAAGGTATCCAAAAGCTTTTTGAAAAATTTCATTTCAAACAACTGCAAGATAAGTTTTTTGATGATATTGATATTAGTCATTTCTCATTTCGTGAATATGGTGAAGTTGAGCCTAAACGTTATTATTTTTGGTCAGAAAAGAATGGCCTTGAGAGTATTGAACTTAAAGACAAAATGCTAGTCGTCAAACATCCATTATATGCACATTTTCAAAAAAGAACAATTGAATGTCCAGAGTTTGAGGTTGCCGATTCATTTTATGTTATACCAAATCAATTAGTTATTGGAGAAAAAATTTCTATACAAGAGATTGAAGAAGTAACAAAGAATAAATTCTATTGGGAATTTGTTAAGTCAACATTTTTAAAGAAATTTAAGAGAGAAAAATGGACACTAGAATTTATTCGTCATAAATTAAGGATGAAGAGTAATGAATAATATAGATCTGAGTATTATTGTTCCAGTATTTAATGTTGAAGGTTATTTAAAAAGAGCCCTAGATTCCATACTCAAGCAGTCATCATCAATTAAGTATGAGATTCTATTAATTGACGATGGGTCAACCGACCAAAGTGGTGCGATTTGTGATGAATATCAAGATAATTATTCAAACATATTTGTTAAACATATTGAGAATAATGGAGTTTCGGAAGCTAGAAATTTAGGTATATCTCTTTCAAGGGGAAAATATTTGTATTTTATGGATCCTGATGATTTCTTAACAGATGATTTCTTTGAACAGATATATCCTAATCTTAATGGTAAATGGGATGTTCTTTGTTTTGGTTACAATGAAATTAAAGAAAACAATAACACTATTTTGTCTTGTCGTTCTCATTCTTATCAGCACCTAGGACTTCTTAAAAAGGAAGAGTTTAGGAATGACTTTATAGATCTGTTCAAAACGGATATGATGTATAATGTTTGGTCGAGAATTTATAAAAAAGAATTCATTCTAAAAAATAATATTAAGTTTCCTAGTAGACCAATAGGAGAAGATACTTTATTTAATTTCCAAGTTTATCAACATTTAGATAACATTCTTTTTATTGATTCGACTCTTTATAATTACATTGCAGGTAGAAGTGGTTCCGCATTGACAAGTTTTCATCCTAGAAGAATTGAAATCCAATTAGATGAACTTCAAGAATTACATAAATTGCTTGAACAGTTCCAATTAGAGGATGCTACATTAATGCAGGGTATTAAGGCCAAGATTATCATAAGTTCAGTTTTTCAAATTTCTAATTTAAAGTTGAGAAAACAAGAAAAAATAGAATTACTAGAGTCTATTATTGCTAATAAAGCTTTTGACAATATTTTTTCAGGAAATAGGAATCAAATGATTGGGTCTTATAAGACGTTATTAAGGCAGCGAGATATTTCTTCTTTTCTTAGAAGATTGAGTATTGATCTGCTCACCAAAAAAAAATTTCGGACAGTCATCTTTATTGAAAAAATGAAAATGAATCCAATTTTACGTAAATTTGCTTTTAAATAAATTAGCTATTCTTATAAACAGTAAAAGGGTATTATGTTAAAAATTAAGTTTGAGAACCTTTTGGTTATTTTGGTCTTATCGTTAATTGTTGGGTACGATGTTATTATGACTTCGGTTCTTAATAAAACTCTCCCACAATTACCAACTATTCTCTTGATTGGTGTAGTATTAGTGTTGTCACTAAGATTTTTATTTATTAGATAAATTGTAAAATATAGTGCAACAAAAAAACTCATAGCGTTTCATTTGTGTAAACTGTAAGTAAACCACACAAACAGAACCCGAGGAAAAACTATGAGCTACTCCCAACTTACCATAACCGACCGAATAAAGATAGAAACCTACCTAGAATTAGGTTTGAAACCTTGCCAAATTGCAAATAAACTCGGCGTCCATAAGTCTACTATTTCAAGAGAGTTAAGACGATGCCAAAATGGTTATTCCGCAGCCTTAGCACAGGAACAGTACGACCACAGGGCTAAGCAAAAAGGTCGGAACAAGAGATTGAAGAAGTAACAAAGAATAAATTCTATTGGGAATATGTTAAGTCAACATTTTTAAAGAAATTTAAGAGAGAAAAATGGACATTAGATTTTATTCGTCATAAATTTAGTATGAAACGAGGTTAGTATTATGGATTTTCCTATTGATTTTGTTGTAACCTGGGTTGATGGAAGTGATCCTGATTGGAGAGCCAAAAAGAGCAAGTATGACTCTGCTCTTACAACATCTGAAAATATTATGAATTCCGATAAAGCGTACCGTGAGTGGGGAACGTTTAAGTATTGGTTTAGAGGAATAGAAAAATTTGCTCCTTGGGTGAATAAAGTTTATCTTGTTACGGATAATCAAAAACCAAGCTGGTTAAATATTAATAGTGATAAGTTAGTATTAATTGATCATAAGGACATAATTAATAATGATTTTTTACCCGTTTTTTCTGCTAACCCAATTGAAAGTAATATTCATCGGATATCAGGTTTATCAGAGTATTTTGTATTTTTTAATGATGATATGTATTTAACTGCACCAGTAAAGCCGACTGATTTTTTTTCAGAGGAAGGTTTACCTAAATATAATACTGCTTTATCACCTATTATTCCTAAGAGATATGGAACAGGAAATTTTCAAATAAATGATATGGGAATTATTTCTAGCAACTTTACTCGAAATGAAATTTTAAAGAATGGACGCTTTTTTGATCCTAAGCAAGGATTAAAAAATATTATTAAGTCACTACTATATAAAAATAGTCAGTTTATCTGTGGTTTCTGGGAGAGTCACTTACCGTATCCTCTGTTAAAATCAACTATGGAATTAGTGTGGGAGAAGGAAAAAGATATTTTAGAAAGAACTTCAGCTAGTCGTTTCAGAAACCCATCTGATACTAATATTTGGCTTTTTAAGTATTGGCAAATTGCTAGTGGGGAATATGCTATCGGGAACCCTAAACTAGGAGGTGGTTTTTATCTAGATAATGCGGAAGCAGATTTGTGGAACTTCCTAAATTCTGGAAAATACAAAATTATGTGTATCAATGATGGGTATGATATTAAGGATGAAGAAAAAGTGATGCAAGAATTTATTGCTGCAATGGAAAATCTTTTACCTGAGAAAAGTGCATTTGAATTATAAAAAAGGAGTGAGAATATGCCGTCTGTTTGTGCTCTAGTTGTTACATACAATCGTTCAAAATATCTTCAAAAGGCTTTAGAAGGTATAATAAATCAACAAAAAGAAGTTTCAGGAGTATTAATCTTCAACAATAATTCTACGGATAATACTGAAGAAATGCTTATTGATTTAGGGTACATAGATGCGAAATATGATGAAATAGCAGAAAATCATCTTTATGAAACAGAGAGGGACGGAAGATGTTTTTACTATTATCATAATCAGGAAAATCTCGGAGGTGCTGGGGGATTTGCAAATGGTATTAAATTAATATCTAAACTTGATTATGATTACGTATGGATTATGGACGATGATGTATATCCTGAGCCTGATTGTTTAGAAAAGATTTTGGAACAAATGGCTTTACAAAGTGTTCAAGTTGGTATACCGAATCGTACCGATGAAAATTTTGATGATAGAGCAATTACTAACTTCGATTTCGATGATTATCATAAGTTTTGGACAGAAATGAGGAAGACAGTAACTTATGGTCCGTTTAATGATGATGCTATAAAAGTTGTTGATATGCCATTCGAAGGTCCAGTTGTTGAAATGTCGTTACTTCGTAAAGTTGGTATACCTGATAGTGGTTTTTTTATTGAATATGATGATTCAGATTTTGCACAACGTCTACAAAAATATTCAGAAATTATTTTTGTTACAAAGGCGCAGTTACATAGACAACTTGCTGTAAAGGTTGATCCTTCTGTTGTAAAAAAGGAAGAGCCATATAATTGGCGGAATTACTATAAAATTAGAAATAACATCATTTTTGATAAGCGTTATGGAAAAAATTGGAAAGTTCGTCAATTAAGCCCACTAATACTAATTGCTCATCATCTTGTGATTGCTATTCGCCATCGACATTTAAAACAGAACTTCCCAATTATTTGGAAAGGTTTTTGGGATGGAGTGTTTCAACGTATGGGGAAACGAGTAGAACCTAATTATTAGTAAGGAGAGAAAAATGTCTGAATTACTGTTGAGTTTTATAATGCCGACATATAATTCCTCACTATACATTGAGGAAACATTAGACAGTCTTTTTAAATCCATAGGCGACTACTCTGATGTTACTGAAGTTATTTGTGTTGATGATGGCTCCTCGGATAATACGATTGAGATAATTGAACGTTACCAGAGATTATTTCCAAATTTATATTTATTTAAAAATTCTCACGGTGGAGTGAGTTCTGCAAGAAATACTGCATTAGAACAGGTGAGTGGTAAGTTTTTAACTTTTGTAGATAGTGATGATTTGTTCTCAAGTGATTTTGTTGAATATTTTATGAACTTAGAACAAAATTTTGATTTGTTATTTACAGATGTGAAAAATACAGGAGGGGTTGTCAGTTATACTTCCGTGTCCCCAAATGATAAACTTGGTATATTTAAAGCTAATTTTGGAATTGGTAAGTATACAATACATCCCGGAATTGCTGGAAAATTTTTCAGAAGTCAATTTGTTCAAGATAACCAAATTAGATTTAATGAAAAGCTGTCGTTTGCTGAGGATATTCTATTTAATTTTTCGGCATTAACTATAGCTAACAATGTTCTACTTGATGATAAAGAATTCTATTATGTTAATGGTACTCATAGTTTGATGTACTACAATGAAAAAAATCTTACTGGTCAGCTTGAATTTGTTAAGGAAATTCGTTTACTTTTGAAACAGTATCCAGAGAGTGACTCTAAAGATTTAATTGAAAGAATGGTTGTTCTTAAGGCAATGACAGTTTATATTGACCGTTACTTTGGTCCACTATGGTTAAATGGAACGTATACCTTAAACGAGGCTTCAGAACAACTTAAAGACGTAATTGAGAAACATCATTTTCAAAAAGTTTTCAAATTTAGGGATTTAGATAGTCAAATTGGAAAACGTTATGTTGTGTTTAGGAAATTATTGAGATTCAAACAATATAAGTTATGCCTGATATATAATCGGGTAATGGATAAAATTAAGGGATATGAGAGGTTTAGGAAACAATGATTAAGCTTTCGATTCAAGATATATATCGTTATCTTCTCTACCTCATTTTTTTGCTGAACTTATCATTCCTTAATATTTTTTCAGACTTAACATATACAACTCAAAATATTTCGGTTTATTTGACATTTTTATTGATGGGAATTTATTTACTACAAAGACGAATATCAAAGTTAACAATTTTCACGTCAGTTACAGTTCTATTATTTTTCTTATTGATAATGTTCAATTTATATAGACAGGGAATACCTGTTAATGGATTCTTGCCTTTTAGTAGTAAAATATATTTGTTGAGAAATTTTAGCTTTATTCTACTAGTCTTTCCAATATCAGAAATATTAAAGTCAAAGTATAGTTTAAATTTTTTAAAAGTAGTTTTTGTATTTGGAATTCTTGCAATTTTATTTCGTAGTTTTATTTGGCTGAGTTATAATTATGCTGGTTTAAATATTGCTCCGGGTATAATTGAAGAAAGAGGTGCGAATTGGACACGTTATGGAGCGGTTCGTCTACAAGCTCTCTTTTTGGATGGTTATGTTTTGTCATATCTATTATGTAAGTTGTTTTTGACTGATTCAAAGAATAAATTATTGTATGGTATATTTTTATTCATAGTATTGTTCTATGAGGGAATTATTTACGCGTCAAGATCACAACTTATTGGTTTTAGTATAATGTTTATGGCGATTTATTTATTGAAAAATAGGAATTTACTAAATAAATTATTCAGTTTTGTATCACTAGGTTTGGCTTCTTTTGCAATTTTACTGAGTCCATATTATGATAGATTTATTGATAGTTTCTCTGTGTCAAATAGCGATTACGGTGCAGGGACGATGGTTCGGATTGTTGGAAGGAGATACTATCAAGAATTATGGAATCAAAATAAACTTTTAGGTTTTGGGTCAACCTCAGATGGTAATATTTTTGCTGGTTGGAAGTATTATTTATCTGATTTAGGTATTATTAGAATGCTCTATCAATTCGGAATTATAGGTTTTATCATTTGTTTATTACCTATTTTGTATGGATGTTTAGTTGGTTTCAAGAATAGATTACAGTTTGAAGGTATGCTATTATTTTGTCTTTCTCTACTTGTCTTAGTAACTAGCTTTGCCTCACAAAATTTATATGATTACAGCAGAATTATGCTTCTTCCTTTGTTATTAGGGTTAGCAAGTGCTATTTCATCAACTCAAGCAGATAAGGATATGGTATGAAAGTTCTTAAAAATTACGCCTATAATCTTTCCTACCAGTTACTGGTGATTATTTTACCGATTATCACAACGCCTTATGTGACGCGGGTCTTTAGTTCAAATGACTTAGGGACTTATGGCTATTTCAACTCCATTGTCACCTACTTTATTCTTTTGGCGACCTTGGGAGTGGCCAATTATGGAACCAAGGAGATTTCGGGGCATCGTACAGAGATTCGTAAGAATTTCTGGGGGATTTATACCCTCCAGCTAGGGGCAACGATTTTGTCCAGTACCCTCTATGCTCTACTATGTCTGAGTTTGCCATCTATGCAAAATCCAGTTGCCCATATCTTGGGGTTTAGTTTGCTTTCAAAGGGATTAGATATTTCTTGGTTATTTCAAGGTCTGGAAGACTTCCGGAAGATTACTGTGCGAAATATTACAGTCAAACTTGTCGGTGTAATCTCAATTTTCTTGTTTGTAAAATCTGCTAAAGACCTTTATCTCTATGTTTTTTTACTAACCATATTTGAACTGTTAGGCCAGTTGAGTATGTGGTTCCCAGCCCATGAGTTTATTGGAAAACCACATTTTGACACAGAATATGCTAGGCATCATCTGAAGCCAGTTATCTTGCTCTTCTTACCACAGATTGCTATCTCGCTTTATGTGACTTTAGATCGTACAATGTTAGGGGCGCTAGCTTCTACAAAAGATGTGGGTATTTATGATCAGGCGTTGAAGTTGGTTAATATTTTACTGACTTTGGTAACCTCATTGGGGAGTGTGATGTTGCCACGAGTATCTAGCCTATTAGCAACTGGTGATCACAAAGCTGTAAATAAGATGCATGAGATGGCTTTCTTGATTTATAATTTGGTTATTTTTCCGATTATAGCTGGGATGTTAATTGTTAATGATGATTTTGTTCATTTTTTCCTTGGGAAGGACTTTCAGGATGCACGTTATGCGATCGCAATAATGATTTTCCGCATGTTCTTTATCGGTTGGACTAATATTATGGGGATTCAAATATTGATTCCACACAATAAGAATAAGGAATTTATGATTTCAACAACTGCTCCCGCTATTATCAGTGTTGGATTGAATCTATTATTTCTTCCTAAACTTGGTTATATAGGGGCAGCGATTGTTTCGGTGTTGACAGAAGCTATTGTATGGGGAATACAATTGTTTTTCACTCGCGTATATCTGAAAGAAGTTCCTATAATTGGATATATGACAAAAATTGTCCTAGCATCCGCTATTATGTATGGCATTTTGCTAGGTTCAAAAACATTTATACATTTTTCACCGACTATAAATGTTCTAGTATTTGCAGTGCTTGGTGGAATCATTTATCTTTTTGAAATTTTATCTATGAAAGTAATAGATGTGAAAGAATTAAAACAAATCATAAAAAATAATGGAGTGTGATATGTACGACTATTTAATCGTCGGAGCTGGTTTATCTGGAGCAATTTTTGCTCATGAGGCAACCAAGCGTGGTAAAAAGGTAAAAGTAATTGATAAGCGAGATCATATTGGTGGAAATATCTACTGTGAGAATGTAGAAGGTATCAATGTTCATAAATATGGTGCACATATTTTCCATACGTCTAATAAAAAAGTTTGGGACTATGTTAATCAATTCGCTGAGTTTAACAACTATATCAACTCACCTGTTGCAAATTATAAGGGAAGTCTTTATAATCTTCCTTTCAATATGAATACTTTCTATGCTATGTGGGGGACAAAAACTCCACAGGAAGTGAAAGATAAAATTGCTGAGCAGACAGCTGATATGAAGGATGTTGAGCCGAAAAATCTGGAAGAACAAGCTATCAAGCTGATTGGTCCGGATATCTATGAAAAATTGATCAAGGGCTATACTGAAAAGCAGTGGGGTCGCTCAGCGACAGAACTGCCTCCATTTATCATTAAACGCCTTCCAGTTCGTCTAACATTTGATAATAACTATTTTAATGACCGTTATCAAGGGATTCCTATTGGTGGTTATAATGTGATTATCGAAAACATGCTTAAATATGTAGAAGTTGAACTTGGAGTAGATTTCTTTGCTCACCGTGAAGAGTTGGAAGCATCTGCTAAGAAAGTTGTCTTCACAGGAATGATCGACCAATATTTTGACTACAAACACGGAGAGTTAGAATACCGTAGCCTTCGATTTGAACATGAGACTTTGGACGAGGAAAATTATCAAGGAAATGCTGTAGTGAACTATACAGAGCGTGAGATTCCTTACACTCGTATTATTGAACACAAGCATTTCGAATATGGAACGCAGCCAAAGACAGTTATCACGCGTGAATATCCGGCTGACTGGAAACGTGGAGATGAACCTTACTATCCGATTAATGATGAAAAAAATAATGCGATGTTTGCTAAGTACCAAGAGGAAGCTTCAAAGAATGATAAGGTTATCTTCTGTGGGCGTTTAGCAGATTATAAATATTACGATATGCATGTCGTTATTGAGCGAGCGTTGCAAGTTGTGGCAGATGAACTTGAAAAATAAGTATGAAGTCATTTTTACAAAATTTGAAGTTCTATTTTAATCAGCTTGATGTGGAGGATAAAGTAAAAATTAGCCTATCTCCCACCCCCAAAATGTCAAAAATATTCCCTGAAATGTCATTTTCTAGTGACCTACTCTACCTTTTGGCTCTTAAATGATACCAGATGCGTTTCTTGCCCCTAATCCCCTTCTTTTTGCGTTAAACTAGTGTTAAAGCAAAAAGATTGGAGCTATAATGGAAATTCAAGAAATTTATAATCAATTCAGAGATTACTATGGGGAGCTTGAGACTGAGTATGCTCATTGTCAAAAGACGAGTCTGGAGTGGGAAAGCCTGCATCTGCGCTATCTGATTTACTACCTGATGCGCTACGATATTGGGGAGATGAAGTTTTTCAATGCCTATCACTATCGGGTGGCTTACCGCTGGTATTTGCAGTCCTTGATGCCGAGCTCGGCCTGATATTTAGAGAGTGGGACAGAAAT
>ERZ773212.1258-NODE-1258-length-11712-cov-3.348975_pt1 | contig 11712 bp, 8 predicted proteins | sample MGYA00581005_ERZ773212 | MGnify/ENA primary metagenome ERZ773212 (study PRJEB29015, sample SAMEA2738154) | human oral metagenome | biome: human oral; feature: human-associated habitat; material: saliva | place: China | collected 2196 ... | reverse complement strand
GGAGTGTTATCTGGAACAGCTGTGCGTCGCGGTAATTTCCCGCAAAGAAAAACCAATCGCTGAGCGTACCGACCTCCACAAACCCCTCCGAACGGAAAAGACTGCACGAGGAGACATTGTCGATGGGGACAAAAGCATACAAACCACGGAGTGTCAGCACTTCGTGCGCATAAGCGACCAACATTTGCAGCGCTTTTCTCCCCAAACCCTTACCACGATAGGTCGGCAAAAGGAGGATCCCCACTTCTGCACGATGGTGCTCGGGTGAGAAGTCGGTCAAATCGATGAATCCTATCGCCGACGGTTTTCCTTCGTCGGTCACTTCGATTACAAAACGCTGTTGACGCAGCGCAAAAATATCATATTGAGCCGAACGCACGATGAACTGTTTGAGTGCTGCCCGCGACAATGGGGCACGGGTGTTGGACGTGAGCCACTGCTCCCGGTCATTTTCTAACTCAAACAGCAAATCGAGATCCGAGAGTTCCGGAGCACGGAGTTTCATAAGGTAGCAGTATAAACATCACCGGGAAGAATCAGGGAATTGCGGTGAGGATGAAAAATACCGAGTTGATAGCGATGAGAAAAACGCGCCACCGCTTGCAACATTTCGGAATAAGTGTAGGAAGCCGTGGAAAGAATGAGTACATCGGCAGGCGGCAACGAGGAAAAATCGGAGGCTGTACTGAGTCGCAAGCTCCAAGTTTCGGCCCAAGTGGAGAGTTTTGCTGCATCGGCCTCTTCTCCCACGAACACAGCCGAAAGTTCCGCTGCACGACGTCGCGGATAGAGGAAACGCCCCAAGGACTTTGCTTGCTGACGCAGCAAGGTCAAGGCAGCTTGTCCGTAGATGGCAGCATAAACCGGCAGGGTGATCAACAACGAGGTGGCCGGAAAATGTTTGCGGAAGAAGATAAGCATGGCTTGGTAGAAGACATGCACATAGCGAAAGCTGTTTTTCTGTGTGCTTTCACCCTTGTAATGAAGGATGGGCGTGGGCACATAGCGATTTTGAAAGCCGGCTTTCAGAAAACGATAGGAGAGATCGATGTCTTCTCCGTACATAAAAAACGATTCGTCGAAGCCCCCACAATGATCCAGGGCCTTTCGACTACAGAACATGAAAGCCCCGCTGACAATGTCGATCGAAACGGATTCTGCTTCGGGCAAGAAACGCAGATAATAGCGCCCGAACGTTCGACTGCGGGGGAAAAGCGTATTGAGTCCGCTCATTTTGCAAAAAGCGACCCAAGGCGTGGGCAATCCGCGCCGACTTTCGAAAGCAAAGCGGCCGTCTGGATACATCATCTTGACGCCGATCGCCCCAAGCCGGGGACAAGTTTTTGCTTCGGCCAGACAATCTGCGAACGAATGCTCACCAATCACCGTGTCGGGATTGAGAAAAAGGACGTAATCTCCCGTACATTGGCGCAAAGCTTGGTTATTGGCACGTCCAAATCCCACATTACATTGATTTGCAATGAGATGGAGTCGGCAATTGTTGGCTCCCTTCTCTTGTAAATAGAGGGGGTATTCTCGAGAGAGTAAGGCAATGGTGCCGTCCTTCGAGTGATTGTCTACCACAAACACCTCCGTTTCGACATCGGCCACCTGTGCTGCACGCCAAACTGCGTCTAGACACTGACATAGGTAGTGGCAAACGTTGTAAGAAACAATGATGACGGAGAGTTTCATGTGCAAGAAGATATGGTTGTTCGTGCAAAAATACTCAATCGATGGTGATTTTCCAAGCTCGCACCCTGCAGATGTTCGAGAAGAAGCGGGAGAAAAGCGTGCATAGGGCAGGGTAGCGCTATGATCTGGGCACCTGTCTCCTCTTGATTCGCACGACACAACTCCACAGGACACAGAGATTTAGCAAATGCGATTTTGTGGGATGACAAATTGTGCGTATTTTTGTAGCGTGTGCACGCCGACCCCACTCGGCGCGCGAGTATTGAATGGCGCACCGTCACAGTGCGCCTCAAAAATCCCTCATGTTGCAATCTTTCTGCCACTTCCTTTTCAACCGTGTCCTCGGTTGGACTGCAGAAGTAACTGTTCCGGCACGCGACAAGTGCCTTTTGTGCGTAGCTCCCCACACCAGTAATAAAGACTTCCTGTTGGGCGAACTCTACATCCGCTCGATCGGTCGAAAAGCGGGTTTCCTGATGAAAAGAGAGTGGTTTTTCTGGCCACTCGGCGGCCTTTTGCGCAAGATCGGCGGCATTGCCGTCGAAAGATCGCACCACACCTCGCTCACCGACCAGCTCAGTGAAACGGCCGCACGGGCCGATTATTTCAACCTCGCCGTGACTCCCGAAGGCACTCGCCAACGCGTCGAGACTTGGAAGCGAGGTTTCTACTACATCGCGCTCAAAGCCGGCATTCCCATCCAACTTTTTGCCATCGACGCCCAACACAAACGCGTGGTTTGCACCAAAGAACTTTGGCCGTCAGGCAACATTGATGCCGACATGAGGGCGATCATGGACTATTATCGCCCTTTCGAAGGATGCGCCTTCCATCCTGAAAAATTCGCCATCGAGCAAAGTCTGTAAAACCTCCGCTTATGCTGAGCTCTCTCCCTCGTTTTTTCGGTGCGCTCGCCCTTTGCATGGCACTCTCCACAACGGTGCGTGCGCAAGACAGCCCTAATCTCTACACCACGGGCAGTTCCACCGGTGCCCCCACAACTTGGGGCGGTTTGGACTACAATGGTATGCCCTGGGTGCGCAATGTTTCCAGTCCCTACCACTTGAAATCGGGTTTGGCCGGCCGCCATCTTTTTGTTTGGCCCAGCCACGGACGATATTTCGACGGCGAGCGATGGAAATGGCAGCGCCCCATCATGTTTTGCACCACCGAAGACTTACTTTCGCAAAGCATTGTGTTCCCCTATCTCATTCCGATGTTGGAAAACGCCGGTGCAGTGGTCTACACTCCGCGGGAGCGCGATGCGCAAACGGAAGAAGCGGTCGTAGACAACGACCATCCGACGTCAGAAGGCCGATATGCAGAACGAGATGCCGCAGGAAAGTCTTGGCGTACGGCAGATCTTCCCGGATTCGGGCTGCCTCACCGACAATTGACGGACAATGATCAACCTTTCCGCAACGGCACCTCACGCTGCATCCCCACTTCTCGTCGCAACGAGCCGCGCGCTGAGGCTTCGTGGACACCGAATCTGGCGAAACGCGGACACTACGCCGTGTATGTAAGCTACACAAGCCTGCCCGATGCGGTAGATGACGCACACTACACGGTGTATCATGCCGGCGGGAGGACCGAATTCCATGTCAACCAGCGCATGGGTGGAGGAACTTGGCTCTATTTGGGCACTTTTCTCTTCGAAGCCGGTGAAAACGAGCATGCGCGCGTCGTTTTAGACAACGCAAGCACGCACAAAGGGAGTATATCAGCCGATGCCGTGCGCTTCGGAGGCGGAATGGGGCTGGCCGCACGCTCAATGCCCCAAATCACCGTCAGCCCCGACAGTATTTACACCTACGCATACCCCAAAGTCGGGCACACCAGTGGCTTGCCACGCCGATTGGAAGGGGCACGCTATTATGCACAATGGGCAGGACTGCCGGATACCCTCTACCGTCATCGCGACGAAACGAGTGATTACAACGGAGACCTCCGTTCACGCGCTCACTTGCTCAACTTTTTAGGAGGAGGTAGCCCGCTCATGCCCGACACTCTCGGTGCGCGCGTACCTTTCGAGCTTTCGTTCGCCCTCCATACGGATGCCGGATTCAACCGCAACGGGAACATTTACGGCACATTGGGGCTGATCACCGGCGTCAACGAACAAGGCGACAGCCTCTACCGTACCGGCACGGCAAGACGGACATCGCTCGATTACGCTCGGCGGGTCATGACGAACTTGCACAACGATCTCACGCGAACTTACGGCACAGACTGGCATCTCCGCGAACTTTTCGACAAGAACTATGCCGAAACACGAATGCCGGAGGTACCTTCCATGATTTTGGAGCTGTTGGCACACCAAAACTTCACCGATATGAAGTTCGCCCACGACCCCAATTTCAAATTCACGGCTTCGCGTGCCGTCTATAAGGCTATATTGCAATACTTATCGGCCATGCACGGTGAACCACAACCCGCCGTTCAACCACTTCCTGTGCACGCGTTTGCCGCTCGCTTGGTCAAAGGACAGGACGCCGTGCAACTTTCGTGGCAACCCACCCCCGATTCCATCGAAGCCTCCGCGGTACCCACCGACTACATCGTTTACACGCGCACGCCCAACACCGATTTCGACAACGGTCGGCTTACCAATGACCGCACTACGGTGAACTTCCCGGTCAATCCCGGCACACATTATATATATAAGGTCGCAGCCTTAAACGCCGGCGGGAAGAGTTTCGATTCTCCGGAGCTGAGTGTCTATTGCGCTCGCGGACATCGGAATGCGAATTCTCCGGAGGTGCTTGTTGTAGACGCCTTCGATAGGCTCAGTGGCCCCGCCCGCATCGAAACAGCCGACAGCTTGGGATTCGATCTCGCTGCCGACTGTGGAGTTCCTCGCGGATATACACTTGCTCTCATCGGCAAACAAACCAATTTTGACCGCCAAAGCATGGGAATTGAAGGACCGCGTGGGCTTGGATACGGGGGTAGCGAATGGATGGGGCGCCGCATTGCCGGCAATAACTTCGACAGCAGCGAACCACATACCGCAGCAATAGCCGCAGCAGCCCCACATTTGTCAGTATCCTCCGTTTGCAGTGACGCATTCTCCACATTGAGCGAGAAACAACTTTCGAATTACAATCTGATAGACTACGCTGCGGGTCTCGAACGCGACGCACCGCACAATTTACGTCCCTACAAAGCAATCACACCTTCGGCACGTCAACAGCTCAGCCGCTATCAATCCAACGGCGGTTCCCTGTTGGTGAGCGGGAGCTTCGTGGGATCGGACCTTCAAAGCGATGAAGAGCAACGGTTCCTCGCCCAATCGCTCCATCTCACCTGTCCCGGCAGCGTGCGCAACGACAGTTTGTCGACCTTCACGGGACTCAATCTCAACCTACCGGTTTACAATCTTCCGAACGCGGAACATTTCGCCTGCAATGTCACCGACGTGTTGGAACCCACTGCGGGAGCTTTTTCAGCTTTCGCCTACGGCAACGGCGGTTACAGCGCCGGCGTGGCCTATGACGGACCGAAAAACCGAAGTCTCACCCTGGGATTTCCATTTGAATGCATCAGCGACGCACAAATTCGCACACAAGCGATGCGCGCCATGCTTGTTTTTCTGCTCCGACTCCCTCAATAAGCAAAATCATCCCTTATGGCAACAGTAGACGATAAGAAAATCATTTTCTCTATGGTTGGTTTGACGAAAACCATTCGTCAAACCAACAAGACCATCCTCAAGAACATTTATCTCAGCTTCTTCTACGGAGCAAAAATCGGTATCATCGGTCTCAACGGTGCCGGTAAATCGACCCTCCTCAAGATCATTGCCGGTCTCGACAACGACTATCAAGGCGAAGTGGTCTTCTCTCCGGGCTACTCCGTGGGCTATCTTCCCCAAGAGCCGCAACTTGATCCGTCAAAAACCGTTCGCGAAGTCGTGCAAGAGGGCGTTCAGCACGTAGTAGACGCCTTGGCTGAATACGAAGACATCAACCAAAAATTCGCTCTCCCCGAGTACTACGAAGACGCAGACAAGATGAACGAGCTCTTTGCGCGCCAAGGCGAACTGCAAGACATCATCGACGCCACCGACGCCTGGAATCTCGACAGCCGTTTGGATCGTGCCATGGCCGCCCTCCATTGTCCTCCCGCAGATCAGACTTGCGAGTTTCTCTCCGGGGGCGAACGCCGCCGTGTCGCCTTGTGTCGTCTACTCATCCAGAAGCCCGACGTTTTGCTCCTCGACGAGCCCACCAACCACCTCGACGCCGAATCCATAGACTGGCTCGAACAGCACCTCAACCAGTACGAAGGAACAGTTATCGCCGTGACGCACGACAGATACTTCCTCGATGACGTGGCCGGTTGGATTCTCGAGCTCGACCGCGGAGAGGGAATTCCCTGGAAAGGCAACTATTCTTCGTGGCTCGAGCAGAAAACGCAGCGCATGGAGCAAGAAGAGAAAGTGGCCTCCAAGCGTCGCAAGACATTGCAGCGCGAACTCGAGTGGGTGCGCATGGCTCCGAAAGCACGTCAGGCCAAGGGAAAAGCGCGTCTGAACTCTTACGACAAACTCCTCAACGAAGATCAAAAGGAGAAGGAACAGCACCTCGAAATCTACATTCCCAACGGTCCGCGTCTCGGCAACAAGGTGATCGAAGCCCAACACGTGCAGAAAGCCTTCGGTGAAAAGGTGCTGTTCTCGGATCTCAACTTCATGCTGCCCCCCAACGGCATCATCGGCGTGATCGGTCCCAACGGTGCCGGTAAGACCACACTGTTCCGCCTCATCATGGGACTCGACACGCCCGACAACGGAACGTTTGAACTCGGCGAAACCGTCAAACTCAGCTATGTCGACCAGCAACACAAGGACATCGATCCCGAGAAGAGCGTCTACGAAGTCGTGTCGCAAGGCAATGAACTCATGCGCATGGGCGGTCGCGACATCAACGCCCGCGCCTATCTCTCGCGCTTCAACTTCTCGGGCTCAGACCAAGAGAAAAAATGTGGAGTCCTCTCCGGTGGTGAGCGCAACCGCTTGCATCTGGCCATGGCCCTGAAACAAGAGGGCAACGTCCTCCTTCTCGACGAACCGACCAACGACATTGACGTCAACACCCTCCGCGCACTCGAAGAAGGTCTCGAAGGCTTTGCCGGTTGCGCGGTGGTCATCAGTCACGACCGCTGGTTCCTCGATCGCATCTGCACTCACATTCTGGCTTTCGAGGGCGACGGCAATGTCTTCTTCTTCGAAGGCAGCTATTCCGACTACGAAGTGCACAAGGCCAAACGCCTCGGCATTGAAGAACCGAAGCGCATTCGCTATCGCAAGTTCGACGAATAACCTCGATCCTCACCACATTTCAACGGGCGCGAACGTTCGACGGCCATCCGCCTCGCACGTTCGCGCCCTTTTTCACACATCTTCCTCCACAACTCGGAGGAAAGTATTCTTCCCACGCCTCCTTTTTGCCCATTGTTCCCTCCCATGTTTCACATCCTCGCCGATAGTGGTTCCACCAAAACCGATTGGGTACTTTTGCGCCCGCGCGCCATTCCTCGCCGCTTCCGTAGTCGCGGACTCAACCCCAGTTTGATGAGTGGCGCACAGATCAGAGAAGTGCTACAAGCCGAAGTGCTCCCTCAACTGCACGAATTCTCCCGCCTCTTTTCCACTCATCCGTCGTCTTCTCTCCACGTTGCCACAGGCTCTTCCCCTTTGGCCGATTCCACCTTGCGTTTCTATGGCGCCGGCTGCCGCCCGGAACAAATCGAGCGCATGAGTCGCACACTTTGCGACGTGCTCGGCGTAACCCATGCCACGGTAGCCTCCGACCTTCTCGGAGCCGCACGCGCACTTTGCGATCGGTCGGAAGGCATCGTCTGCATTCTCGGCACAGGGTCGGGTAGTGCACTCTACGATGGAGCCCGCTTCGTGCAATCCTCTCCAAGTTTGGGCTACATCCTCGGCGACGAAGGCAGTGGGGCCTCACTCGGCAAGCATTTGCTCGCCGATATGCTCAAAGGGCTCTTTCCGGAATCACTGCGCCGGCACTTCGAAGCGCAATACGAGGTGGATATTCCCGAAGTGATCCAACGGGTCTACAGAGAACCCTCGCCCAATCGCTATTTGGCACAGTTCACCCACTTTTTGTCGGCACATCGCGACGAACCATCGGTGCGCGAACTCCTTCTCACCGAGTTCCGGGCCTTCTTCGCCCGCAATATTCGAGCTTACCGCCGCGATGAATTGGAAGTCAACTTCGTGGGTAGCATCGCAGCAGTCTTCGAATCGGAACTCCGCACCGCTGCCGCTGCCGAGCACTTCCGCGTCGGACGCATACTCAAGGCTCCGCTCGACATGATCACTCCCTCCGAAAGTTCGTGGGCGCGCTTCTTCGATTAAAAACACCCCGATTTTCCTCCATTTCCTCCCTCGTTTTCGCCCAAAATTCCCCGTTTTCACATGGAAAAGTTCGATGTACACATTCTCGGCTGCGGCAGTGCATTGCCAACCGCCAAACATTTGCCCACTTCGCAAGTCGTAGATTTGCGCGACAAGCTTTTTATGATCGACTGTGCGGAAGGAACTCAACTCCAACTGCGAAGACAGAAGCTAAAATTCTCCCGCCTCAACCACATCTTTCTCTCTCATCTTCACGGAGATCACTGCTTTGGGTTGATAGGTTTGTTCAGCACGTTCGATCTCCTCGGCCGCACCTCGAAACTCCACGTCTATAGTCCCGGCGACGACCTCGAACGGCTCATGCGCCCCTGGCTCGACTATTTTTGCCGCGGGATGAGCTACGAAGTGGTCTTCCACGCAGTGAAATGGAAGGAACATCACATCATCTACGAGGACCGCACCCTCACTGTTGAGACTTTGCCACTGCGACATCGCGTGCCTTGTTGCGGTTATCTATTTCGCGAGAAAGCTCCGCTCCCGCATATCCGCCGCGACATGATCGATTTTCTCAAAATCCCGTTTCATGCCATCTGCAACATCAAGGCCGGCGCCGATTGGATCGACGAAACGGGGAAAACGTGGCCCAATGCGCGCCTCGTCTTCCCGTCGGATCCCGCGCGCTCCTATGCCTACTGCTCCGACACCGTCTACTTGCCCGAGTTGGCCGACCACTTGCGCGACGTAGACCTGCTTTTTCACGAGGCAACCTTTGCAGACGATGCCGAAAAGCGAGCTCGCGAAACGTTTCACTCCACCGCTCGGCAAGCCGCCGCGTTGGCTCGCGACGCAGCGGCCAAGCGGCTGGTGATTGGTCACTTCTCTGCGCGCTACGATGACGAGAATCTTCTGCTTCGTGAAGCGCAAAGCGTGTTTCCACATACAATTTTAGCCCACGAAGGGCTGAAATTATCCATTTGAGCCCGATTTGCATAGAGAAAATAGAAAGCCCGGTTGCAAAAATCGGGCTTTAATCATTATCTTTGCAACAGACTTTGAGTGCTTGTTCCCCTCTTTATCACACGGGTGCGAGACTCCGGTCAGCACACAGCGTGCAAACATAATATTCACGTCATTCACCAACTACGTATAAGCATGAAAGATATCGACTGGGCCAACTTGCCCTTCGGCTACATGCCCACCGACTACAACGTACGTTGCTATTATCGCAACGGCAAATGGGGCGAAATCGAAGTATCTTCGTCCGAAACCATCAATTTGCACATGGCAGCCACCTGTTTGCACTACGGACAAGAGTGCTTCGAAGGGCAAAAAGCTTTCCGCTGCCCCGATGGTCGTATCCGCGCCTTCCGCCTTGCCGACAACGCAGCCCGCATGCAAAGCACCTGCCGTGGCATCTTGATGCCCGAACTTCCGACGGAAATTTTCGTGGAAATGGTGCGCCGTGTCGTGAAACTCAATGAACGTTTCATTCCTCCCTACGAAAGCGGTGCCGCTCTCTATATTCGCCCGTTGCTTATCGGCACAGGTCCTCAAGTGGGTGTCCGCCCGGCCGACGAATACCTGTTTATCATCTTCGTCACGCCGGTGGGTCCTTACTTCAAAGGCGGATTTGCCGCAACAGACTACGTGATCACGCGCGAATATGACCGCGCTGCGCCTCACGGCACCGGATGTTTCAAAGTGGGAGGTAACTATGCTGCCAGCTTGCGCGCCAACAAATGGGCGCATGACAATGGTTATTCCTGCGAATTCTACCTCGACGCCAAAGAAAAGAAGTACATCGACGAATGCGGCGCGGCCAATTTCTTCGGAATTAAGGACAACACCTATATCACGCCCGCTTCTTCCTCTATTCTCCCGTCGATCACCAACAAGAGCTTGCAGCAGATCGCCAAAGACCTTGGCCTCAAAGTCGAGGTGCGTCCCGTGCCCGAAGAGGAACTCTCCACTTTCGAAGAAGCCGGTGCCTGCGGAACGGCCGCAGTCATCAGTCCTATCGGCCGAATTGACGACCCCGACAACGGAACAAGCTACCAATTCTCGAAAGACGGACAACCGGGCCCCATCTCCAAGCAACTCTACACCCGCTTGCGCAACATTCAATACGGCATCGAGCCCGATAACTATGGTTGGGTGACCGTCATCGACTGATAATCCGAACAATTCGATCGTTATGAGAAAACTCTTTTTTGGCCTTTGGGCCATTGTCGCGATAGGGCTGGCATGCACCGCCTGCAACGGTCGCAAAGACAAAGAGGACGACAAGGACAAAGAGCTCAAAGAACTGCGACAACTGGCCGACATGGACCGCCGGGAAATGGAAAACCAGTATGAACAGTTCGCCTTGCAGTACGATGAGCTGAAAAAGGGGGTGAAAAACGACTCCTTGCTCCGTCAGCTCGGCGAAGCACAGGCACGTACGAAATCGCTCTTGGCCGAATTGCGTCAAACCAAAGCGACCGATGCGGCAGAAATATGCCGTCTCAAAAAAGAGTTGGAGACCGTGCGCGCTGTGCTGCGCTCCTACATCATCCAAGTGGACTCGCTCACTCGCGAGAATGGACGTTTGACCAACGAACGCGACGTGGCGCGCAGCCAACTCAGCGATGCCAACGTGCGCATCAACACGCTGGACCAAGAACGCGCCAAACTTTCGGACAAAGTGGCCATCGCCGCACAACTCAATGCGTCGGGAATCGTCCTTTCGGCACAAAAGAAAAATGGTAAAGGGGCCAAAAAGACAAAGGACATCGCGCGTTTCGCCGTGAGCTTTACCATCAATCGCAACGTCACAGCCGGAACCGGCGAACGCCGCGTCTATGTTCGGCTGATGAGTCCCTCGGGGGCAGTGGTCGGTGCGAGCGGAAACTTCACCTACGAACACAAATCGCTGGAATGTTCCGCTTCTAAGCTCATCGAATACACCGGTGAGGAGCAACACGTGAGTGTCGTGATTGCGGCCGGCAACGATTTTCTCGCCCCCGGGCGCTATAGCGTGCATCTCTTCTGCGACGGACAAATGATCGGATCCTCTGCACTCAACATCGAACAATAATACAAACGAATAACAAACATAAGCTTCCCATGCAACTCAAGAGTTTACTGACAGCTACGTTTGCGGCTCTGCTCTTTGCGAGCGCATCGGCTCAATCCACCTCCAAGTATTCGGAGCCCGGCAACTGGCACTGGAATCAAGGCACCATCGTGACCAAAACTCCGGAGCGTGCTCCCGGACAAAAGGACGTTCTCGGTCTCACCGTTCCCAAGATGAAAACGGTACGTGTGGCCTTTGTGGGTCTCGGTATGCGCGGCCCCGGGGCAGTAATCCGTTTTACCCACATCCCCGGTGTGCAGATTGTGGCGCTCTGTGACTACGAACGCGAACGAGCAGAGAAGTGCCAGGAGGAGCTCCGCAAGAAAGGTCTCGCTCCTGCCGACATTTACGATGGTCCTGAAGGCTACAAGGCCATTTGCGCTCGCCCCGACGTAGACTTGGTGTACATCGCCACCGACTGGGATCACCATTTCCCCGTAGCCAAGTGCGCTCTCGAAAACGGCAAGAACACGGCGATCGAAGTTCCCTCGGCAATGAACCTCGATCAGTGCTG
>ERZ773212.1253-NODE-1253-length-11733-cov-3.605926_pt1 | contig 11733 bp, 20 predicted proteins | sample MGYA00581005_ERZ773212 | MGnify/ENA primary metagenome ERZ773212 (study PRJEB29015, sample SAMEA2738154) | human oral metagenome | biome: human oral; feature: human-associated habitat; material: saliva | place: China | collected 2196 ... | reverse complement strand
GCTTTATGTAATCTGTTTTTTTTTGTTCATCTTTGTCTCCTTTTAACATTTATATATATATATCAAAAAGAGAGAACTTAATCTCTCCCATATTTCTTTTTAATCGTTATATAATTATAAAGAAATTTAATTACTTTTCTATTTTTCAATTTTAATTAATTCTTCTATGACAGATTCAACTAAACCATATTTTTCTTTTAGTGATTTTTCACCAACTTTAGCCTCTGCTTCTGGTTTATAATCAATTCTTAACATGTGGGTTTCGTCTAAATACATCATAGAAATAATTGTATTATCTTCACCGAACTTAGAACCATAAACCCTTAACTTGTATCCGTTATAAGTTCCCTCTTCTGTTTCTACGTTCTGGAGGTATCTATTCCATGCCTCACGGTACTCCAGTGTCTTAATAACACCGGGTTCTTACATACGTAAACTTCCAAATATACTCGAAAGCACATAAGACTGATTTATTTCTGTAAGACTTTCATTATCTATTCACCCCAACGAGCAAAATTAGCGATAGCATTAGGCTCGTACCAAAACCTTTTCGTTTACTTATTTAAACCTTTAAATTCCTATACTACTTAAATTCTTGTGTCCAGTTAATCTCTCAACCTCTAAATTATGAAGTTGATAGAAATTTTCAAATCTTTCGTTACATTTACTAATGTCAAAACTCTTTAAATCGTCTGCTACATTCATTATTAGAAACGCTGAATACAAATCTCTTTGCACTCTAACACCATTAAAATCATTCCATCTTTGAGATAACTTCTTCTTATTGTAAGTTCCATCAAAGTGGTTAAATTGGCTTGCTTTCGCACTCCATGTATCTATTTTGACCAATCGCTTGCCGTAATACGATAGTTTTCTGTCTATAATTCCTAATAACATCGAAGGTGCTCTATTACCAATAGACTTACCAAAGCGTTTCTTCCTTTTAAACTTACCTTTATCATTCTTTTCTGCTTTAGTAGACTTCTTCGCAAGACCAGAGAAGTTCATGGTTTCAACATAAATATTATCACCAAGAGAAATAATCTCGTTCGCTAAACACTCATGTTGATACTTTCTTACGTCTGCTTGCTTACGGTACAACTCTTTCAACTCATCTTGATATTTTAGGTAATGATTTGATTTATTCCAGACCATCTTCTTGTTTCCTTGTTTCTTAATTGTACCATCCTCGTTATAGTTGTTTGGGTTAGTTGCTCTAAGGCTTCTATCCATTTTTCGTAACAACCTACGTTTTTCATCCTCAATATCTTGCACTTTGTCGGTGAGTTCCAAGATTTTTACATCAGTTGCAGATGAGTAAGCAATGGTCGAAGTTCCGATGTCTATACCCACATCACCATCTCCGATGTAGTGCTTGACTTCACCAGTTTCGTTATCCACTTTAATAGGTGGAGTTCCTTTGAAAATGATTTGAACGTAGTATTTATATTTCTTTCTAACAAATTTTCTAATAAGACGACAATAAGCAATTTCTGATTTTAATGCTTGGTTCTCGTAATAATTGTCGTAATCAATAACTACAGGTATCTTCAAACCATTCCAGAGGATTGCATCATCCTTAAATCGGATGCCAGTACTATTAGATTTTCCTTCTAAGGAGTTTAAAGTGCTATATTTTTTGTAATGTATTTTATTGCCATTTCCAAAAAAGAGTTTTTCGTACGCTTTCCAGAGGTTTGAGGCAATTTTCTGTGCGGTGCGGGCGTCAATATTATCAGAAAAATGACGCTGTAATCTCTTCACATCATTATGAAATGAATACTCTGACATTCCAAACTGTTTTTTAATATCATTGATTTGTTTCCAAATATCTTTATCCTTCGTCTTGTCACCAGATAGTTGAGATATAAGGTTTCTATATTTCTTAGTCTTAATCATCTCTTTGTAACGTTTTTGAGTTATATTCACCAACGAGTTATAAATCTGTCTACCAATCTCAAACCGTTTATCTAGTATATCCTCTTGATACATTTCTGTTTTAAGAGAAAACTGAACTATAAAATATGCCATTGTATTCACCACCTTTCTAATAATATTTCCTACATAATTTTATTTAGCACACCCAACCAACATTAGTATCGCCAATGCAGATAATAGTAATTTCTTCATTTTATTCTCCTACTTCTTCTTAATTGTTACTAATTCGTCAAGTAACTCAACTACTCGCTTGTGAGCATCTTCCTTAGACATGTCCTTTGTGTTCTGATATTTATTAAAATACGTGAGGTATAATTTGTTTCTAGTATCTAAATATAAGTAGCCTTCAACATATCCACCATCATCCGTATCTACCTTGTTAGTATACAAAGTATAACCCTTATAATCACTCTTAACTAGATTCTCTTTCTTATCAAAATCTAGGTAATAAGAGTCTACTTCTTCAGGAGTAGTACCATGTTCTGTATTTTTGAAATGCTTAGGCATGAAACTTGCTGTAAAGGTTAACTTATCATAAGAATAGGTGTCGTGGTCTTTCTCAAAACCTGTTGCAATTACCTTACCAACATAGTCATTATTAATTTCATCTGTGGACTTCTTGTATTCCTCATCCCAATAGTGGTCTCTCTCTTCTACTTCTTTATTTAAACGGTACTTGTCTGAAATATGTCCGTTCTTATCTACCACGATTGCCCTTACAGTATAGTTGGTTGGTAATTTAATTGATACATCGTATGCAAAGTTCTGAACGTTTGGTCCAACTGGTTCTCCATCATCTCCCATGATACGATTACCATTCTCATCAACCATTCTTCCGTCGTATTCTGCTCCAGATGCTCTTATCTTAAATTCCTCAAGTTTCTTTTGTGAAAGAATATCAAATTTTGATGTGTCTTTCTCTTCTTTCTTTGGTGCCTCTGTTGTTTGTTCTGTTGCAGGTTGTTCATTTTCTTGCTTTGATTCCTTAGGTCCACAACCTACTAAACCAACAAGCATAATTCCTGCACATAATCCTGTTAATAATTTTTTGTTCATATTATTCTCCTTTAGTCATTTACTACTTTTAATTCAAGATAATTGGCAACTTCTTCCGCTTTTGAACCTTTAGGTGTATGAATTTCTACATCACTATTAGAATTTTCACGGAAGAAGAATACGTTTGGTAATTCGGTTACGCTTGATGGGATTTTGATGTATTTGATTGCCACATTATGAGAAAATGTTAATTTTCCGATTGATTCAAGACCTTCTGGAAATTCAACAAATTCTAATTTACTACATCCGTTAAATGCTAAATCGCCAATCTTTTTTAATGAAGTTCCTAAATAAACAAACTTCATTACCTTATCCACTGTAAACGCAGATTTTGAAATAACTCTCACCGTGTCAGGTAATACAACTGCTTCACAGTTTTGCATATTAGCTAACCCTCTTTCGCCGATAGCTAATACTGGTTTACCATTAATCTCTTTAGGTACTACAACCACTTTTTCTTCAGAAGAACATCCTTCGATTACAACACCTTCATTCCAGTCGTTATAACTAAAATATTTCTTGTCCGTTTCAGGAAAGTTCTTGAAGTTATCCTTAGTTACCTCGGAGTTGTTTGTTAATTCTTGTTTTTTAGTATCTTTTGTTTCTGTTGTTGTATTAGTATTTTCGGATGTTACATTTTCTTGCTTCGCACATCCCACAATATGCAAGGCTAACAAAGATACTAAACCTAATTTAATTAATTTATTCATCACTGAAATCTCCTATCTTAATTACTAAATTTCCGTTATCGTCTAACTCCGTTGTTTGGAGTTTATTGTCAAATCCATTTGTAAACTCATCATAAGATACATAATATGTGACTTCCTTGCCATCTTTACGAACGGTTGCTATATTACCAATTAAACATTCATTCTCATCGTAAGGCCCATGATATGTGACTTCTTTTCCATCTTCATGAACAATCGTCAAAGATACAATGTCTCTACGTTTCATCAAGCGTTTAAAGACTGTCGTATCATCAAAAACACCAAACTCTCTATGAGGCAAATTCGCATTTTTAGACAATATTAAAGTAACTCTATCAGCAGTACATATTTGTCCTGTTGTTTGACAAATTGTATTTACATCTGGAGAAACATTATTTATGTTTTCCATATCTAAAAACTGTACATGTTGACTGTTAATCGTAATTGAATCGCAATTTTCCAAACAGATTCTAAGTTTTTTCATTCTTAATCTCCTCACATATTATTATATCAATAAAAGCCACTTATCATGTGGCTCTACCCATCTATAATTATTACCTTACTAATATTTCTCAATCACATCGGTTAGTGTAGATGTAATCCAAGCATGTGAATTAATAACCGCTGTTTTATTCATAAACTTTTCTAAACCACATTCGTAAGCAGGTCTACCAACAAGTTCTTTTGCAAATGAATGACTTACCACTTTAACACCATTAAAATCTAGTACTGTGCTTACTTCACCAATATGGTATTTCTCTCTAATCATTTGCCCTAACTTTTTGGTGCCTAACATTGTACCATACTCACTCAATGGAACTACTGTGCCAGGAAATTCACCATGCTCTGCTGCCATTCCTATAGAGCCGCGTTGTTCATAAAATTTATGAAACACCCCTAATGTTTCATTTGGTTCTAATTTAATTCCTGCCATTAATTTGCTCTCATAATTGTAGTACCGCATAAGGTCAATGTCTTCCATACTGCTCCTCTACTTCTTGGATATTTTTATTAATGAACCCATGTGGACTCATTTCTTCCCCACATTCATTGAATATTGCAACCGTAATATTGAATGTATGCTCTACACCATTAACTGTTCTTACAATGTTTCGTTTTTGTAAGGTATATTCAGTCTCTTTTCTACAGTGTGTACAAAAATCAATTTTTTCATTCATTAGTTTAATGCTCTATCCATGGCAATCATCATTGCTCTAACTAAATTATTACTATATGTAGTTGCAAACAAAATCTCAATAATTAAACCTCTGTCCGTATCACAGTAATAGGAACTGTCTATTCCGACTGGCTTTCCATTTCTTGTATTATGCACATTTAGCCATAGCCCGTCATAAGTCATGTAGATTAAGTCATTCGTATCAATCTCATATGTGGTGAAATGATAAACACCATCTTTAAGTGTGTATTCTTTAATACCAAGCATGGTTAGGATTTCCACTACTGACTTATTGTTATTTTCATTTGCAAATTCGTAGATGTCATCACGCAACTTTTTCTCTAATGCTAATAACTGTTCTCTCATATTACTTTTCCACCATTTTTATATAATTACGAACGCTCATAGTCTTATGTACTCTCCAATATGGATTCTTTGGTTTAACACGTTTAACTTCTACTACTCTTGACTTATCTAAAACATCCATAATTTCTTTCATATTTACTAACATGTTACTTTCCCTCGCCTTTCATAAGATTTTCTGCAATACCTTTTGCACATAATAGAATTGTGAAAAATGCTACTGTTTTGTCTAATGGAGAACTTCCCCAACTAAACAGTTCCCACACCGATAGTCCTAACACGAATGTATAAAACATAACCGCTAAAATTCTCTTACTTATCATACTACATTCTCCTTTCATTCATTGATGTATAGTTGAAGTGGAAATTAGTTCAATAGTTAATTGAACTACAGTAACTTCACCATCTTTCGTTTCTTGAATTGCTTTAATTAAATCTAATTGATATTGCTTTTCCATATCAATATTATATATCATTCTGTCCATTCTGTATATAGATTATTCAACTCTTCTGCAATTTTGTTTAATTCATCTTGTCTACTTTGAATATATTTCTTACTCTTTTTACCAGTATTTAATTCATTGATAAACCGCTTTAGTAGTTTGTTAAGTTCTACAGAGTTTTCACAATCAAACTTACTACCCAAATTCTTCCAATGTTTGACTTTAATGCCAAAGCCTTTTGTACTTCGACCATGAACTAGACATGGATAATGATACTGATACACGTCTTCCTCGTTAATAGGAACAATACTAATACAGTTTTCAGAATAATTAGAAGAATAATAACTCTCGTTCACTAATTCATAACCATATTTATGGAAGATTTTATTCCAGTATTTAAAAATCGGCAATGTTAAATCGAACTTGTCACCAGCCACCTGTACTGCCTCCACCACCGAAGCCACCACCAGACCAACTTGATGAGGAAGAATTTGAACTACTACTTGAACTATCGCTGGAGTAAGAACTACGACTATAAGAACTACCTGAATAATAATGGTGATAATGTGAACCGGAACTTCCACCACCATAGTAGCCGTCATCGTCATTTCCACTACTAAATATCTGTACTAGTTTAGTAAGCAATACTCCTATCATACCTGCAACAAGGACGAAAATCATAAAAGATAAAATTATTCTCATATATTTTTCTTCATGTGACATTGGTTCTTTACCACTTACAACTCTATCCATCATTTTAGTGTATGCGTTCAAATATTCATTGACACCACTATCATAATCACCATTTCTAAAATCATATTTAACAGAGTCATTTAAGATAGATGTTTGATAATCAGTAATATATGTAGAAAGACTGTTAGATGTCTCTGTTCTAATTTTACGGTTATTAATGTCAATTACTACTAACATACCATTATTCGTATCAGAAAAACCAATCTTCCAATTTCGTGCTGTTTCATTTGCAACCTGTTCTATACTACCATCAACCTCATTAACAATTACAATACCAATCTGTGGCTTTAAATCACTTTCTGCGTACTTGTTGTTAATTTCTTTAATGCGATTGATAGTTTCATTAGTTAGATACCCATTAGGGTCATAGACACCGTTTGTAGGTGCCTGTGTGGGAATATTCTCTGCTTTAACAGTTAATGGTGAAAATAACAGTAGTAACAATAATATAAGTTTCTTCATAACTTACACCTACTTTAAATCAACGTTTGGTACAGTCTTAGATTCTGGTGTTGCTTGGAAAACTTCAACTTCCTTAAAACCAAAAATCTTTGCAAATACACTTGTAGGGAATTTTCTAATAGTTGCATTATATTCACTTACTGCTTTAATGTAATCCTGACGAGCAACCAAGATTCTATTCTCTGTTCCTTCTAATTCAATAATCAAAGCATTTACGTTTTCGTTTGCTTTTAATTCTGGATTGCTTTCTGCTAATGCGATTAACTTAGAAATTGAACTATCTAGGTTTGAACCACTTTCAACTTCTGCTTTACCAATCTCCTTACGAGCGTTTGTAATTTCAGTTAGTAGTTTCTCCTCATGAGCCATATAACCTTTAACTGAATTGACTACATTTGGAATTAAATCGTTTCTTCTCTGTAATGTAGTTTCAATGACTGAATAGTACTGTTCCACCTTAGAGTTCTTATCTACTAACGAGTTATATTGTGCTACTGAACCACTGATAATAACAAACAAAATAATTACAATCCATGCAATATTAAACGTTAGATTAAATCTCTTTTCTCTTCTGTCAAACTCTCTATCGAAATCTGAATTAAACATATCTTTTCTCCTTAGTCCATCTTAAAGTTATCAATACTGTATTCAACACTTCTAGTCATTGATAAACCATCATGAAGTTTATCAGATGAGTCGTAGTACATTGTTACCTTAGCAGTAATGCCCATATACTTCTTAGCATCTTCTTCTGACAATTCGCCAACATGCACTCTTCCAAAGTCCTCATTAAACTTCTCAATAGAGAATGTTGCAGAACCGCAATATGGGTCTCCATCATTGTATGTATAATCTTCTTCTGTTCTTTGCTCAAATATAGGATTCGTCTTAATTAACTTTGTTTCAATCTTTACTTTATTGGTTTGTACGTATGAAACACCACCTACGTTAATTGTGTCACCCTTAGCAATAATGTATTTGAAATAGATATACCCATCTTTATAATACAATTCTCTTAGATTTGCTTTATTATCTGTTCCATATTTTTCACGTTCTTCTGATACATTTGTATCTGATACGAATTTTACATTATCTGTTATAGTTAAACAATTTCCCTCTCGTTTAACTTCTTGTGTACCGTAATCCGTCTCTTTTACTTCTTTATAATATGTTGACTTGTTAAATAGACCAACGGCACAAAGAATAGTTCCGATTAATAATACTAACACACTAAATCTCTTCATTTTTGGTTTTCTCTTTTATGTTTAATTTGTTTGTCTGTAATGATGTCAGTGATAGAATAACACTCACCTTCTATCAACTGGTCTAAAAGATATTTTACCTCTTTGTTATGTTTTATGTCTAACATTTTACCACTAAAACTTACATCACATACATATAGTCCACTACCATACTTTGTTAAAAAATATCTATATGAACTGTTTATGACATCGTATAATTGCTGCTTAACACTAATAGGGCAATCAATGACATTAATAGGTATCATATAGTTTTTCTTTGACATCTTTATTCTAATAAGGTCATTAATTGATGGTGCTATGATATGTACTACCTTTTCACAAACATTAGTGTCTATACTATACAGGAATAATAAAGGAATAAAGAGCACTACCCACAAGATTCTACCACACACATACTCAAGCATGAGGTTTAAACCTAACCACTTATACACAGCAAAATGTCTTGATTTCTTACTGTCCTCTAGTAATTTAGCCTTACGTTCTGTTAACTGTTGTCTTTTCTTTTCTTCCTCTAATAATGCATCAACCTCTTGGTCGATTTTAACGCATTTATCGTAAGGTAATTGCATATCTTTCTCGTGCATATTTATTATTCCTTTCTATCGTTATCACATGATAAGAGTTCTAATGTTTCATTAAATATACTATTATCTAAATGAATTAAATTACTATGAAACTCAATTAATTTATTCACAACGTTATTATAAATAAACATAATATTAGAGTTTTTAATTCCAGTGAAATTTAAAATTTCTTTTTGATAGTCATCATTTAAATAGTTATTTACTTCTAACGTAATATAATCTTTTTCTAGTTGCAACTTAATCATAATAGAGTCTTTTTCTAAAGTAAACTCTGTGTTAAATGCTAAAACATGTTTATCTGTTTGTGAAGGCTTAAACTCTCTAAAATCGCTTAATAGACTATCTATTAAGTCATCTATAGTCGATACCTTATCTCTTGTAATATCCTCTAATCTTCCAATAAACCCATCTGTTACATTTTCTTTTTCTTGCTTAAATTCAACATCATCAATTCTTAAATGTTTTAATGTCTTATCTTCTGTAACTACAAAACTAAGTGGTAGTCTATCATGATAATAATGTATACTGTTACCATTTTCTGAGGCGTATCTCATTTCGTACTTCATTCTATCCATATTTTTGAACCTCTCTATTATATTATACAACTAGTCTGCCCAAATGTAACACTTCACACCGTCTCTCAATTCTGGCTTATAGTAATTACGAATGCCATGCTTTACAAAAAGATTACATTTATCTAAACTATCTATGAGGTTATATATTTCAAAAACAGGCATATTTATAATTACAAGTTTTAAGGTAGATGTGAAGTTTGTTATTGGCTCAATAATATTTTCTTCTAACGGTTCATCAGATGTTTCAGCATCCCTTGATGTGAAATATGGTGTCATATTCAAATGTTCATTACAATATCTATTGTTATAGTAGTTTTTACTTACAAGTTCTGTATCTCCTGACTTTACCCAGTTTTCTAGTGTTTGTTCCAATATCGTGAATAATTTATTAAAATCAATTTCTTGTTTCTTATCACACAGATTTAATTTCTTTTCAAATTCGTCTGTATAAAAACAATCCGATCTTAAGAAGTGAACACATTGTGTATCGCTATTTTCTACAAATTCTATCTTAATGCTGTAACTCATTGGTGAATTATACCTTTCTTTACAAGATTGCCACATACTGGACATTTGATTATTTCTCTATCAATGAACTTTAATTCTTGGTTACAAAACGGACATAGGAAAACTGTTCGGTAGCCTGAACCACCGAATGTTTGAACGATCTTTTGTTTCGCTTGTTGGATAAATGTAAAATCTTTATATTTGCTCATGTAATACCCCTTTAAAGACACTCCTTAACGAGTGCCTTTTTCAATTAATTTATTTAATGTTTTTAATTCGGATGTTGTTAACTTATCAAACTTAATTTCAGATTTAAGATTTTTCTTAATCTTTTTAGTGATAGTGTTTCTTTCTTTTAATTCTGAAGCCTTTTCTTCTTCATCAATTAAAGATATTTCTCTATCAATATCAGAAACGATAGGTTCTAGTGCCGAAAGGAGTTTTTCGATTTGATTATTAGTTAATTGTGAAACAAAATTTAAGGCTTTTGAATTTACATAAAATGGAACTTTGACATTAAGTGTTACTTTACCTTTTTCATAAACCTTTAGTGTTACTGATGATTGAACATCCTTAAGATTATATGACATCGGTTTAATTGTTACCTTAACATCACCAAAATCCAATTCTTCAATGTCTTGACACATTGTCCATGTTATATCACCAACTCTGACTACATTACCATTAATGTATGCAACTTTATTGAAAATAATTTTACATAGATAATCTTTTAATAATGTTTTCTTTTCCGCTGTATTCATACCACAACACCTCTACTTTGTTTATGGTTATATTTTAATATACTTTTTCCGAAAAGTAAATAAAAAAGACTAAGAAATTAATCTTAATCTTTTATTTTTAAATATGTTCTTTAAAAATTTCAAGAAGTTCACTATGTTTTACACCTTGACAAGCAAGAGCTTTCATTTGGAAACTCTGCGTTTATAGAAAATTACTTCTAACTCTTTAAACTCTAAGCCGCCACTTGCAACTACACAAGCGTCTATAAAGTGGTCTTTTTCTAATTTCAAATGATTTCTGTTTTCACTTGTGACGAAACCAAATGTTTCTATTGCGTTAGGATATTCCTTCAACAACTGACTTCTAATTATACTCATGTGAGTAGCGTGTTTTAAACCTTTACTCTTCTTAGGACTCTTATTCAAAACTACAGCACCAGCATGAACTCCTTTGTGGCAATCTTCGCATAAAGTAATAAGGTTCTCCTCATCGTCAGTTCCACCATCACGTCTGAATTTAATGTGGTGAACTTCCAATCTACAATTCTTCTTACCACAACACTGACAAGTGTAGTTGTCTCTATGAAGAATTGCACTTCTTCTCGAAGAGTAACCATAATCGAAACCTTGCTGATAGCCACAGTGTTTCACTTTTTCATTGATTAAACTAGGATTCTTCATTAAAGCGGTATCGAACTGGCTAACCTCTAAGATTAAGTCTGAAACAGGTAAAATCTTTTTACAAAACTCAATTTCGTCTATGTGAGCCTGGACTTTATGTTTTACTGAAGGTGGAAGTCTATCTTTTCTAATAGAGTTTCTCCTGTTTAAGAATCTTGGTTTTCTATAGCGTATTTTTCTAAAACGTCTGTTACGTTTGTACATCCTTCTGATGTCCATCTTCCTCTTAATGTCATCTCTTAATTCAGTTTGAGATTGGTATAACACCCTATCATTTCCAATGACCGCTACACCAATATGTTTTGAACCTGTATCTACACCACAGTAGCACTCTTGAACCACGTCTGTTTCTGGTTCATAAAGCAATCTAATGGTAAACGGCTCTCTATGAACAACCTTTGCTTTTCCTTCTTTTAATAATCTACGAACCTTGCCAAAGCGTTCTGTCGGCATAAAAGGTTGTCCGTTTTGTTTTAATACATATA
>ERZ773212.1245-NODE-1245-length-11779-cov-2.779000_pt1 | contig 11779 bp, 10 predicted proteins | sample MGYA00581005_ERZ773212 | MGnify/ENA primary metagenome ERZ773212 (study PRJEB29015, sample SAMEA2738154) | human oral metagenome | biome: human oral; feature: human-associated habitat; material: saliva | place: China | collected 2196 ... | reverse complement strand
AGTCACGATATTAATCCTGTCGGATTTGATTCGTCTAACCAAAGCATAAAGCGTGGTCGATTTACCAGAACCCGTTGGACCAGAAGTCAGAATCATTCCATTCGGGCGTTCAATCCCCCGCTGCACCATCGCTAGTGCATGTCCCGTCATCCCCATCTGCTCAATATCGAGCGTCGTCCCACTTTTATCCAAAATACGAATCACTACCTGTTCCCCCCAAATCACTGGTGAAACTGCGATACGTAAATCAATTTCTGTACCATCTACCGACACCGTGAACTGACCGTCTTGTGGCACCCGATGCTCATCAATCTTTAAGTTCGCTAAAATCTTAATCCTTGAAACTAGTGCTGGTTCAATCGATTTTGGCAGTTCCATTACCTTACGTAAAACCCCATCCACTCGGTAACGTACTACCAGTGTTGTCTCCAGTGGCTCGGTATGAATATCTGAAGCTTTTGTCTTCGTCGCATAATCTAAAATCGTGGTGAGTGCCTTTGAAATTGGCGAGTCCTGTGTAATCGTTTTTACACTTGAAGAATTTACATCTTCCTCATCACTATTTTTGACCGCTTTTTCCACCGCGCGAAAATCCCCCTGGTACTGGGCAATCGCACTTTTAATTCCTGCCTCGCTGGCCACCATACCGCGAATCTGTTTTTGGGTCAAAGTCGAAAGATAATCAATCTGCTGCACATTCGAAACGTCCAACATCGCCACATAAAGCACTCCGTTTTTCTCCCCTAGTGGCACCACCATCAATCTTGAAACTACATCGTAAGGTAGTAATGTCAAAATCTCGCGGTCCATTTTCACGTTATGCAGACTCACATACGGCACATTCATAATCACTGCCGTCGCGTGTGAAATAGTCTCAACATCACAAATTTTTTGCGCTACCAAATTGGCTAGTAGTGGCTGTTTGCGCTTTTCAGCCTCTTCTACTACTCTTTTTACGTCTGGCTCAAAAACTAACCCTTCCCTTATCAAGAGCTGGATCACTTTTTCCTGCGAGTCATGTGTAAACAAAATCTTTTCCTTTAATTTTCTTTCTTAGTTTCTGAAGTTTTATCTGAATCCACCTTCACCTTAGAATCTTGATCTTCACCATCAGAAGTCTTTTCGGCTTCTTCTTTTTTCTCTTCTACCTCTTTTTCTTTCTTCTCTTCTTCTGCCGCAGTCTCCGGCGTAGCACGACCACAAGCCACTAATTCGGCGCGATCCAAAATGCCGTTACGGTCGACATCTTCACAACTACCCACATAAACTTCTACCGTTGGGTTAATCGCATCCACATTGAAGACTTCCGGATCTGGGCTAGTTAAATCCGCTGTGATTTTACCAATTGTCTTATGCTTTAAATACTTAGCATCTGGATCACCTAATAAGAAGCTTGACACGATGAAAGTAAGCAAGATCCCTACACTAGCAACAAAAGTTATTGTAAAGATATCCGAGCGTTTCATTTCTCATCCTCCTTTTCTTTTTTCTTTGCTTCTTCTGCTTCTTTTTTCTTGGCTTTTTCCTCAGCCTTTTTCTTCGCCGCCTCGTCTGCCTTGTCTTTCGACTCCTGAGTACGTGCCTTATTTGAGGCATAAACCGTCGCATCCTTTTCGCGCACCGCCGCACCTTTTGTATAGTACGCTGCACCCTGTGCCGTTAATTCAAGTTTTGAAGATTCTGTTGAAAGATTCGAACTCCACTTAATCTGTGCACTTTCGATATTAAAAGAGCGAATCGATTTTTCCAAATTTGAAAGCACCTTCATCGTGTCTTTTTCGTCTTTTTTCACCGAAATCGAAACTGGGATGGTTGAGACACCCGGGATTCCACTATTCTTGTATGAATTACCCGGAGATAGTTGCTCCGGCTCAAATCCTGATAGCAGGAAAATTTGGTTGATGGAAGCGAGCAAGGCTTCATCGTTCTTTTGTGCTGGCAAGGCATCCGGAATCACCCGCAGCGCCGAACACATTTTAATCATCTTCAAATTGTAAGCCTTTTCATTATCGTTCTTTGAATTCAAATACAGCTTCGAATAGTCGATATGATTTTTATTTTCATCAAAACAGCTCTTCTGGCCATCACGAGCAATCGATTCTAGGTTCGTATTATTCGCCATTGTCACCAAAGCGTTATAACGCAACGTATTTGCCATCTTCGAAACATCCACCTTGTTTGGATCGCATTTCGCCAGTTCCTTGTCATTATACTTACCATCCTTATCGGTATCTTCACAAATTCCCACATTCTTAATTGTTTGGTAATAATTATTAATCGAGGTATCACGCGAAGCAATCACCTTACTATTGAAGCTCATATATTTAATGAAATAAATCGAAAGTACCATACAAATTCCGAAACACACTGAGGCCGCCAAAACAATCAAAGTAATTTGTTGCCTAATCTTGTTCATTCGTACGCGTTTTGTTAAAATTAATTCGCTCATTTTTTACCTTCTTTAATTGTTTGTTCCTGATGAAGTTTTCTGCCCCACACACTCTACGTCGTCTCTTGCACAATCCTTGGCTGGTGCAGCAAACATGCCTTCCACCTGGAGATAAGAGTCAGTCACGTTTTGACCAGAAGGGCCAAATGTTAAAATGTGCTTATTCGTAAACTTAAAGAGTTCTGGATCTACATTGATAATCGTTGAAAAGCGAAGTACTAAGTTTGAGCTTGAATCACGACCGTTCGAAGAATCCGTCACGCGAATACCTTTTGGCACCATTAAACATTTGTTCTCTGCCGACCATTTCACATTATCGCCATTCTTTTCACCCTTATAAGTAATACAGCTACTTTCAAAATGTGGCACGCTAGAAATTTTACCATCCAATCCCATCGAAGGCGTGTAGATGTAATTTTTTACATTCTTAATTTTCTGCGTGCGAGTCTTCACACCATTTACTTCCGATTCTGACACTTCTGTATTGGTATCAATCGTGTCTTGGATTCCATCATCTGCTGTACGCATTTTTTCATGCTTATACCAAAGATCAAACAGTGGACTACGCCAAATCTTTTCATCTGGGATAATCGTCTGAATATCGGTTTTTACCACATCACCATTATTTTCTACATTGCCACTTTTTTCCGTATTTTCCACATGCTCAACATCGTCTGAAACGTTCGATTTTGTCTTTACTTTCCCGAAGTCGCCATTCAATTTCGTATTTGAAACATCGGAATTATTATTTGATTGACTTAAGGCATCCTTCTTTTGATGATCATTTCGTGTTGGATCGCAGTCAGTTAATCCACGCTTCCAAATCGCATAGGTATTACCATTATCAGTCAAAATATTTCCCGCCGAGTCCGTTTCCTCGATACACCTTGATGGAATCAAATTCCCTTGTGTATCCACATAACGTCCATAATCATACTTCATCAAATTCACTGATTTCTTAAATGACTCTAGTACGCGGTAATCAATATATGGTTCCTCCCCCGCATTCGCCTGGGCATCGAAATTAATCGTTGAGTTCGAAAGATTCACGTTTAAATCCGAAATCTTAATTGTATCTTTGTTGGTTGGGAAAAGATTTTTTAACACCGGAAAGACTCGTGACAGAACCGAACGCTTATCGTTAATGCTTTTTAGTTTTGCTAACTGGTCCTGAATATTCAAGAAATCTGGCAATTCTGAATACTCCTTAATTGTCGAAGAGAGATTATCAATATGCTTACCTTGGCTATCAATCGTCAAATCTTGCGTCCCCTTAATCACTGCCAGAAACGCCGTAAAGACTGCTGATCCGATAATTACTAGTACTGAAACAAAAATAATCGTGTTGCGTAGTTTCATCAACTTCAACATATCGGTCTTAATATCCGGCACCAAATTAATTTCGTACTTACCAGTTTGACCCGTCATCATTTCATTATCATCTTCACCAGTGAAAATACTTTTGATCACGCCTGGGATATCAGAAAGATGCATGGTTTTAAAATCAATTTTTTTCATCAGTCATTGCTCCTTTCTGCAAGCCCAATTGCTACGCCAAATTCCGATGCCACTGGTAGTAGTAATTTCTGCTGCTGCTCATTGACGCGTACATACTGCCATGGATTACCTTGAATTGTCGAAATACCAGTTTTTACTTCAATATACTCCGCCATTAATGGAATAATACCCGCATATCCTGAAAGAATAATTCCACCAAATTGTGCTCCTGTGTATTTGTTCTGGAAGAAACGTACTGACTTGACTAGTTCCATCGTAAAGCCTTCTAAATTGCTCGAAAGCGTTTGATAAATTCTACCTTCGAATTGATTTTGCAATAAACCGTATTGCAAAATAAATTGTTTTGCCTGTGCTTCTGAAATTGAGAGCCCATTCGCTACAGTTTTTACAAAGGCCGAAAGTCCACCCGGAATCGAACGCACTAACCTTGGCGCACCAAGATACATTACCACTAAATCTGTGGAATTTGCCCCAAAATCAATAATCATTCTTGCATCATCCACGCCAATTTGCGATAAAGCCCTCACCATGGCAATCGGTTCTGGTTCCTGTGCAATCACATTTAGCCCCAGCATTTCAATATCTTCGAGTCTCTCTTCCGCATAAGCACGATCTGTAGATGAAATCAAAATCTCTGCCTTCATATTATCATTAGGCGATACTCCAAGCACTGCAAAATCAATCTTCGCATCGTCCACTGCCATCGGAATATACTGATCAGATTCGTACTTTACAGTTTTTGCCAATTCCTTCTCTGGAGCATTTGGTACTTCAATAATTGCTGTATAAGTTTTGCGCGCTGGCAAACCAATCGCAATATTTTTAGTAGTAATACCCGCCTGTTTTTTGGCACCCAAAATCGTTTCGGCTAATTTCCTACGGCCCTGCTCCGAATCATCCATCGTAATTTTTTGATCCACCGGCACATAGGCGAATTTTTCCAACACCCAACCCTTCTCAATATCGCCCGACAATTGAATCATGCGAATCGAGTTAGTTCCAATATCCAATGCGAAGAAATCGCCCACACCACGTAATAGACTCATATAACCTTATTATAACATAAGCGAAATAGAAATCTTTAATTTTTTTACAGGATTTCAATCGACTTTTTACTCTTCAGGAAGCTAATTTCTTGCACTACCAAATCTTTATATTCGCCCTCTGATTGAATAAAAATTCTCTGCCTTTCTTCAAAGCGAATCGTCTTTTCTTTTAATTTTTTCCCTGGAATTCCACTAAACATAGCCTGCAACATAAAAAATACCATGGCAAAAAAGTTATTCAAACGTTGTTCCGTATATAGAAAAGTTTCTCCCAAATAATATTCCCCACCTTTCATTAACCTAGCCACATTTTTCCCGTTCACTACGAGAATATCTGAATATTTTTGACCATCAACCGTAATATAGTCTTTCTTATGATTCACGAAAAACCACATCAAAAGCGTCTTCAAAGAAAAGATTAGATTAAATTTCGATTTTCTCAATTTCCTACGCACTTTTTCATCATCAAAAATTTTTGTCGATTCTGCCATCATGCCAATCGTAAAATACGCCAGAGCGTAACGAAAATGCTTTCCATCCATCAAGGCTTCAATCGGGTAAACTTTTTTACCCGAATTTGGCCGTAAAATCTGAATAATATCGTTAAAATTCCCGTATGGAATTACATAAAATTTCGCCGCCTTACCAGATTGCATAATCCCGTTCACCCCGATTCCTGCCGTACCATCACCACCAGCCGTAAGCACCACATCTCCATTCATAATTAATTTCGAGAGTCTCTCCGCATTTTCCTCCAAGGTCGGCGATTCCACATCAAAACGTAAAAAAGTCATTCCCTTTTGCTGTAAGATAAATTCACGAAGCGGCTTCACCACTTCTTTTTCAACTCGCTTATGACCTGTACTCTTGCAATTACAAACCAAAATCACTCGCGTTCTTACCCCCGCGAGTTCTTTTAGGCGAATCTTAATATGTTCAAGATCGGCTTGTTTCGACATTTTAATTCCCGTTGCCGTAGATACCACCAGGCAAAAGGAAGTTCAAAATTCCCCACATCAAAGCATAAACCAGAAGTCCAATCACAATTTGCATTGCGCGATCCTTCGCTGTTTTGATTTTTCCTGGATCATTTTGTGAAGTCATATAGAGAAAACCGACATAGGTGAAACCAGCCACCGCACCGACTCCTACCCCGTAAGTCAAAATATTCACTACGCTACCGATAACCGAAAAGAAAGCTTCTTGACTGTCAGAAGTCCCACATTTAATAATCGCAGTTGGCACACCACAGTCTTCCCCCTCCGCGAATACTCTAGTCACCGGCAAAAAAGCCACCATCGACACGCAAAAAATCGCGAGAACTGGTAGCAAATTTAATAATTTTTGACAAAAATTTTTCATTACTTTCATTATAGCGTATCTTGTGATTTTCGCACAGTTTCCCGTCCGAAAATCACCCGCTCCCCTATTTTAATGTAAATATTCGTGCAATTTTTTCGTATCTTTGTGCTTACGAAGCTTGGACAAAGCCTTCGCCTCAATCTGACGAATACGTTCACGCGTCACAGAAAATTCCGCGCCTACTTCTTCCAAAGTATGTGGACGACCGCCACCGATACCAAAACGTAGTTTCACTACTTTTTGTTCGCGTTCTGAAAGACTAGAGAGAATTTCCGCGATTTGCTCTTTTAGCATCTGTGCGGCTGCTGCATCTTCTGGTGAAACTCGACCTTCATCCTCAATAAAATCACCGAGTACCGAGTCTTCATCGTCACCATCACGACCCACCGTTGCATCAAGTGAAGCAATATCTTGCTTGATTTTCATTACATAATCAATCTTTTCCGGTTCCATACCCATCTCTTTAGCAATTTCTTCCACGGTCGGCTCACGGTTAAGTTCATTGGTTAATTTACGTGTTGCACGAAGCACCTTATTAATCGTTTCCACCATATGTACTGGAATACGAATCGTTCTTGCTTGATCCGCAATTGCACGGGTGATTGCCTGACGAATCCACCAGGTTGCATAAGTCGAGAACTTAAAGCCCTTGTCCGGATCAAATTTCTCCACTGCGCGTAAAAGTCCAGTGTTTCCCTCTTGAATTAAATCTAAAAAATCCAAACCTCTACCGGAGTAGCGCTTCGCAATCGAAACCACTAAACGCATATTAGCTTCCACCATTTTATCTTTGGCTTTTTTCTCACCCTTCACGATGCGATAGGCCAAATCCACTTCCTCTTCATTCGAAAGTAGTGGAATCTTACCAATTTCACGTAAATATAGACGCACTGAATCATCAGAGAACTGATCTACGTTCTCTGCTGTAATCTCGAGGTCTTCATCCGTCAAATCATCTTCCGAGACCAAATCATCATATTCCGGCTCTGGCGCACCATCCAGACTAAAAGAGTTGAGAACGTCTTCTTCCTCATTGATCTTGTTCTTATCTTCTTCCACGACATTTTTTCCCATTGCACCAATTTATATCACAAAAAATCAAACATGTCAAAATCTCCCCTTGATTTTCTGCTTCTACCCCTTTCCCTTATTTTTATCTTTATTCCCAAACTTAATTCTCAAATTTGCTCGCAAGATATTTATCGGATTTTTCATCTCTTGTCTAACTTTTTGCAAGAAGAGATATCTGTTCGCGTTTTTCTTTTCATTCTCTGGAACCGAAGCATATTCTTCATTGGAATATCTCTCACCCATATGAGAACCTATATTTTCTAAGAAACCCTCCTTCACCTGATCAAGCATCGCCAATTCTTCCATCGCTTTTTGTTTTTCTTCTTCACTACTTCTTTTGTCATCAATAATATTCTGTAACTCATTTCTTGAAGCATCGATACGATAAAGCCCAATCCCAAATTCTAACTTCGCATTACCATTAATTGCACGGCCTACATCGGCCTTGATTTTATCCAAATTAAATCTCGATTCAAAGGCTTTCATCTTCTCAATCGATTCATTGTGCAACTTATTTCGTTCATCAAAAAATGCAAGTTCTGAACTACCAGCTTCTGGCTTTTCTAGTGGCTTCAAAAAGTTTAGATTATCCATCTCTCTATAGCCATTCGCCGCCATTGCCCCACCAAGTGCTTTCAGGTTCTCATAGAAAAACTTCTCCTCCGCCTGTCTCAATGCCTCTTTTTGTACCGCATTTAAAGCTTCAGTTTTAATACCATCAGCCGTATTATTTTCAGTTGTTTTATTTACTTTTACCGTCGATGCACTTCCTCCAGGAAAGAACATTGGCCCGCCTGCTCCGCCTATCCAAGAAAAAGTCCTGGTTGGTTTTTTCTCTTTCTTTTCAGAAGCCTCATTCTCCACTGAAGTTTTCGATTCATTAGTCTTCGCAGAATCTTCCACTGAAGTTTCTGATTTTCCTTCAGTTTTTAGCTCAGTCTTATCTTCAGTTTTTCCCTCGGTTTCTTTTTCAGTCTTTTCTTTAGTCTCGGCCTCGGCCTTTTCCTCACCTGACTTTCCACCAAACAGCTGATAAACCCGCTCATCCATTTCTCGAGCTTTCTTCACTTTTTCTACTTTGTCATGACAATCAACTAAACGCTGCGAAAAGCGCTCCATTAACTTCATTTTTTCGTCTCGTGGCAGTTCTTTATCTTGGCTAAGCCTTCTTAAAAAGTCTTTGCTTTCTTCAAATTGTTCATTTCGAAGCTCCAGTTCTTTCTCACGCTCCGCCTCGTTTACTTCACGATTTTCATAAATGTCGTAAAGTTTAGTTAATTTATTCTCAACTAAATCCAGCGCATGCTTCTTAGTCTTGTAATCATCAAAACCCAGTTTCCCTTCCATCTTCATCTGCTCAATCATTTCACGACGATTCGCGATCTGACTCATCTTCAATTCAAAAATTTCCGCCCCGGTCTTTGGCTTTTCGGAATTTTCCTCTGCTTCAAAATTCTTCACCGGATTTTGCTCTCCCGTAAAGTTACTAGTTTTTTCCGCCCCACCTCCTGGAGCCGCACTGCCTAATTTATTTGGATTCATTATTATTTTAATTCCTCAAATTAAATTAAGTATAACGCTTATTCTAATCTTAATCAACCAGCCAACCTCAAAAATTGCCGACAAAATCTAACTCCCGCCTCACACTTTTTCTAGCCTAAACGCTCAATTTCCTTCAAAATTTCCGTCATTCGCTCTTCGTCTTCACAAGATTCAAGCTCTAAAATCAATTGTTTCTTTTTCTCTTTATTACGTTCCACCTCGTAGCGTTGACGCAGTTCCTGACTTAATTTCGAAAGTTCCGCCTCACTCTTTTTCGCAAATTTTTCTTCAAAAATTAACGACAATTCTTCCAGTTTCACCTCATCGGTCGGAATTTCCAAATCAATCTCCGCTCCTGCCGTTCCACCGTAAACTAAAATCGCAAGTAGGTCATTTTCTATCACCTTCAAAATACTCGGGCCCACCGCTTCACTCACCTCTTTCACTGGCTTAAGTCGCACAGTTTCCACTTGCACCTTTTTCTCTTTCAAATCCTCCACCGTCACTTCTAGTTTTCGTGCCACCATCTGCTCATAATGCTTACGCTCCACCGGATCTTGAATCTCCACGATTAATTTCATCGCTAGATCCGAATATTGCTTCTTCCCCATTCCGGTACGCAAATTACATCGAATTTCATATTTTCCTAACACCCAATCAATCGCCGGCACTGGTTTCATCACACATTCTTGCCATTTTTCTGGTGCCGAACGAATCAATTCATCCGGATCCTTCGCCTTGCCATAGTCCGATACTACCGACAAAGAAATCCCCAATTTACTTGCCATCAAAATTGCACGTTCCGTCGCCGCCACCCCCGCCGCATCGCCATCATACGCCAAACGAATATCTGAAGTTAACCGCGATAAAATTTTCAAATGATTTTCTGTCATCGCCGTACCCGAAGTCGCCACCGCCTCCCGCACCCCCGCCTGATGCGATGAAATCACATCCATATTTCCTTCTACAATCACACAAAAACCATTTTCCCTGATTGCTTTTTTCGCCAAATTCAAACCAAAAATAAATCGACCCTTATTAAATAATAGAGTCTCCGAAGTATTCAAATATTTTGGCTCACCCGCTTCCGTAATTCGACCAGTAAAACCAATTACATTATCGGAACTTGCATCGATAAACGGAATCATCATTCTGCCACGGAAAAAATCGCCGCCGAATCGATTCATTAAACCCGCTTCTTTAATTTCCGCCTCTTTATAGCCGCGTTTTTTCAAAAAATTTACTAGAAAATCTTTTCCGCTTGGTGCATAGCCAATCCGAAAATTCAGAATTGAGTTACGGTCTAAATTTCTCTGATAAAATACATAATCTCGTATTTTTTCATTTTTCACTAGGCACGCTTGATAAAATTTCGTCGCCAGCTCCAAAATTTCTCGCATCTTCATCTTGGTGCGAGATACTTGCATATCACCATTCGAATATTTTTTCAGCTCCACCCCCGCTTTTGCTGCTAATTTTTCCAAAGCTTCCAGAAAACTAATTCCCTCTACCTCCATCACAAACGAGAAAATATCCCCACCTTTATTCGCCGAAAAATCATGCCAAATTCCCTTATCTGGTGACACCATAAACGAAGGTGTTTTATCCACACCCCAAGGCGAATGCCCCTTCAAGGTCGCACCACTTCGCTTCAGCTCAATATATTCCGATACCACATCTTCGATCGGCAGTCTGGCGCGAATTTCCTCCTTTGCATCTTGCATAACATAATTATAACAAACCTCTATGCTATAATTAAAGCATGGACAATATGGCTTATCTTCAACAAATCGCCTCTAATTCTTCCAAGCCGAATTCAGGCAAAAAGAGTTCTCCTTTTGGTTTTCTCGATAAAATCATTCCTTATCTTACTCTGCGCAATATCTCTATCACTCTTGGTGCTATTTTCATCTTGATTCTTTTTAGTGTTTTTTCTGGCACTAAAAAAATCGTGGAAAACCGCGATCGCGACAATTTAATATCGAGCTATTACCTTGCCAAATATATGAATGAGGAACTTATCGACAAATACAAGGACTACATGCAGTCCTCTGACGTTCGCGGCATCACCGCCTCACTTCAAGCCGTACTCGCCGAACTTGAATTGAATGAAAAAAATCTCCTCACTTCTGAATTTGGTATTACCGAACTAGAGTCTGCCTTTGATAAATCGGAGCTTGCGACTAACCAAAAAAATACCGTCGGAAAAATCGCCGAGAAATTCCAAAATGGTCGTATTTCCGCTCGCCTTGATCGCTTTGCTTTACGTGAATTCCCCCTACTTCTGGCCTATTTAATTAATTATCAAACCGAAGCCGAAACTCGTACCACTAATCAAAAGGTTAAAGCCAACACTGTCGAGCGTGTAAAAAATCTCGAAAACATTAAATCTCAATACGAAAATTTTAAATCTTCCGCTATCTAAAATTGCAAAAATTTCTCCGAAATACGTATCGTAAAACATGAGAAGCCATTTCGTAAAACTTAAAAAACCATCTCGTAAAGCTCTTAAATCACAGCATAAAAAATAAGTCGCTTCTCGCGACCTATTTTTTAGAACTTATTTCTGATGTTTGCGAATATCTTTCAAGACTTCCAAGATTTGTTTATCAGTAGTTGGTTCTGCTTTTTCTTTCTCTTCTTTCTTGAATTTACTGGTAAATTTATTCATAATCTTAATGATTAAGAATACACAAAAAGCGATAATCACAAAGTCTACCATGTTTTGTAGAAAGTTCCCGTAGCGAATATGAGCCGCAGAGTCTTGTCCAAATAGATTTGGAATCGTGAT
>ERZ773212.1243-NODE-1243-length-11783-cov-4.675819_pt1 | contig 11783 bp, 9 predicted proteins | sample MGYA00581005_ERZ773212 | MGnify/ENA primary metagenome ERZ773212 (study PRJEB29015, sample SAMEA2738154) | human oral metagenome | biome: human oral; feature: human-associated habitat; material: saliva | place: China | collected 2196 ... | reverse complement strand
ACTCGTTTTGTTCGCTTTTTATATTTAAGGTTAGACTTTTGTCCCAGACTCTTTTCATTATCTGACACCAATCATAGACCCGCCTTCGTCCATTTCCTTGTACGATAGGCACAGCTATTGACTTTTCAATTAACTACCTTGGGGTTCAATTTTCCTCATTACTTTTCAAAATCTGATAAATTACCGTATTTTTCATCTAAACCACGGCTGAACCACCGACCGTTTAGAACTTGAGAAAGGAGAACTTCTTTTCTTTCCTGACTAATACTACTGTCAGATGCAATTTCTTCCAATACTGTTTCATAAGTATAGTCTTTTGCTCCCATTTGTGCACTCGCTTTTTCTTTATCAGCGTTTAAAAAGAGAGTATTCTGCTGGCTATTTTGCGTCCATACCTTCCATTCTGGTAAATCTTTACCATTTGGATTGCCATTTGAAATAAATTGATAGATGTAATCCTGAAAGACTTTGGAAAGTTCTTTCGCTCCTTTCGATTCGTAGGCCTTTCCTACTAGAGTTTTATAATTTTCATTATTTTGATCAAAAAGCGGTACAAAAACACCGTGGAAAGAGCCAAATGTAGCCATTGGTTGACCAACCACTTGTTCATTCTCCCCAAATTTTACTTCAGTTGTATAAATAGGTGCTTTATAATTAGAAATCATCTTTTCAGCAGATTCCTGAGCATTAAATAAACTGTATAACTTTCCTCCATATTTATTTACAAAGGCATAATCACTTACAGCCGGCTCTTGCGACATCGTTTTAGCTTCTTGGTCCTTAGCAAAGTATTTATCAAAATAAGCAAATAGAGAGAACTCATTCTCACCCGTTAGCATCAGAAGCGGAACCTGATTATAATTTTTTGTATTAAATCCTTCTTTTGGTAAGACTGTTCCATCCGTGTAGAGGTGTGGAAAGACACTCATACGTATTCCAGCATTCCCCATGAGTGGAGCCAAACGTTTTGAATCTAACGATACCAAATAATCATGGACTTCTTTCTCACTAGTTAAGAGCCATGCTTTCGCTTCTTCAAGAGTAGCCTTTTTACCATCTTCAACAACTAGAGGAGCTAAAGCTTCTGCAAATACTTGTTGACTCTTTTCTTCGTCAGCTAATGTCATTCCTCCACTAAGAGAAATCGCCTTATCAAACTTTCCTTTGAAAATTGGAGAAATCAGCATGGCCATCACATCACGACCTCCAGCTGAAAAACCAGAAATCGTAACGTTTTTACTATCGCCACCAAATTCATCAATGTTCTGACGTACCCAATCTAAGGATTTAGCAATATCAAGCAGGGCATAGTTTCCTGAATTTTCCTCATCACTTCCTGTCTTTAACGAAGGTAATGGATTAAATCCTAAAACTCCCAGACGATAATTGATTGATACAAAGATTGCATCATGATTCTTTACAAAAGAAACACCGGATAATTCCTCTGATTTTCCTGATTGGTTATTTCCACCATGAATGTAGACTAAAACAGGAAGTTTTTTCTTGTCAGAATTTGGGCGATAAATATCCAAATTTAAGGCATCTTCACTGCCAATAACACCATCTGCAGACGACTGTAATGCCACCTGACCAGATTTTGTTGCATCTCGTTCTCCTTTCCATTTTTTAGGATCTGCAGGAGCCTTAAAACGATGCTCTCCTGAAGTATCACCACCATAAGGTACTCCCTTCCAAGTTAACACGCCATCATCTTCAGCTCCCTTGACAGCTCCATAGGCTGTCTGACGAACGGTTAAATCCTTTTCTTTATTTTGAACCTGATCTTTAGCACAGGAAATTAAGAGGAAAGGAAAAACCAATAAGAGCAGGCCACTAAATATTTTATTTTTTCTCATATAACTACCTCTTTCATTAACTATTCTACCGTGATTATAACTCTTTGATAACCTTTAAGCTGATGTTCTCCATCATCCTGAACTTCTAAAATTAAATGGAACGTGTCGCCTTTCTTAGCGTCTTTAGGAATCGTGAAAGAGACCTTCTCTGTATTGGCTCCAGTTAATTTAACTGGGTCAACGACCTCTCCTTTATCTAATTCTCTATAAAGGCTTAGTTGCAATCCAGCCTCATTCTTATCTTTATCAGAAATAGGCTTAGAAGTTCCATGATATTCCTGATAAGTATCTGCTTCGAAATAACGCCACCATTTATAGGTCAGATTATCCTGATCCGGGTCTTTTCCTTGACCCGTTAAGGTCACTTTTTCACCAACTTTAGCTTTCAGTTCTAGACCTTCTTTTACAGATGCTATAGGTGCGTGATTGGCATCTTCGTATTTGTCTGCAATTCCCCAATCGGCTCGTGCAGCAAAATCTCTCTGAATATCATCGAACCAACGAGTTAGAGTATATTCTGCCTCGAATCGTTTTGAATATGGATTGTAATCTAAAACAGTATTTTGATAAAGATTATCATTAACAAGGCCAAAACGACCACCCCAACCACCATAAGTAGGTTGCGTTCTATCTTGTAAACCATTATGGAAGAGATAGAAGTAAGAAGGTGAATCTCCTTCTGAAATAAAGTCATATTTTTTATATTGAGGATTCTTTTCCAAATACGCAGCACTTCCACGTTGTTCTTCCTCTAATTCTCCAGGAACAACTTTCCCATCTCCCATCAGAGCATACTTGTCTAATAGCGGACCATGATCTTTTTGAATATTATTTCGATTCCATTCTCCTTGAAGATAGCTATTTACTTCATCACTATGAAATTTCCATGCATAAGCAAAGTGCCAGAAGTTTGACTGATCATTAATAACTTTTAATTTTGGCCATGATTTTTGAATATAGTTTTTATAACTATCATCCTGGTCTAAAATAATATATAAAATTAGTTTCTTATAAATTTTTTTCTGCACATCCTTCCAGTTCGATTTATTTTTATACTCCTCCTCAATAGACTTCAGTGCACGAGCAGTCGTGTTCGTACCACCCCATGTCTGAACATATAGAGGACTATCGTCATCATTTAGAAAAAGGTTTTTAAGAAATTCTGAACCTTCCGTCACTTCTTCCATTTCACCTACATTTTTGATATTCCCAATCTTTGTATTCTTACGAATACTATCGGCAGTCGGAAAACCTTTAGCATGCTTAGCTAGATTCGGCTGGATTTTCTCATAGTCATCAAGCATATCATAAATCCAGTCAGTCCCCGTCCAACGATAGGGTTTAATCCCTTTAGCACTATCACCAGCATAATGGTAGGTAGAACTTGTAATAACAATACCTTCTAGCTTCATTTCATTCGCATAATAAAAATAACGAATCATAGAATCCATATCATCCACTTCCCCATCAGTGGTGATGACAGTTCGTGCTTTCTGAGATTCCATTACTTGTTTAGTAGCTGCTGTTTGCTTATCTTTTTTATTACACCCTATCAATATAAATACTGCTGCCAATGCCAGTACTATCAAACTATACTTATTATTTTTTTTCATGAGACTTCTCCTTGACACAATTTTTATTAAACATTAAACCACTCTTTATCAGAACTATCCTATGTTACTACAGAAGCCAAACCTCCTTTCTTATTAACATAGTTCACGACCATTTGAAAATCCAATCACTGACTTTCAATATTACGCTTTTCAAAAGATTTGGGTACACTTTGAAACACCTAATTAATATCCGGAAGTTTCTAAAAACTATCCTATCAAATAAATTGGACATTCGATTTCATTAAAAACCTCCTTACAATTTGATAAATATCATTCCACCTGAGAACTCAAAAGTGCTTATCCTTTGTCTCGTTGGTAATCAATACACAAAAAAACCTAAACATACACCAAATAAAAAGCAAGATTTTGCTTCATATCTCGTATTTGTTTAGGTTTTGCCTGCATAATCAGTAACAATCCATAGTTTTAATATATCAGAATCCCTAAAAAAATGCAAGCGCTTTCTTTATCGGGATCCAAATTTTTAAGCAAAAAAGAAAAGCATCTTGAAACTAATTCCCTTAAATAAACAGTTGGGAGGAAACCTTATTTACGATTTCCTCTTAACTGAATTAATTGGAAAGCTTATTTTCCTTTCCTCTAGCGATGAACTGCTTATCCCCTTCTGGGATACCACCTTCATCCTCCATATATCGCTCTACTTCCATGACCAAATCATATTTCTGGCGCAAGTCCAAGATTTTCTGCATAGTTGTTGATTGATGATGGAGATCCAGCGCTTCCTGATTGGCCCATTGGTCAATCAATAAGACAGTTTCCGAATCCTCTATGGGGAGGAAGTAGTTATATCTGAGATTCCCTTCTTTACTTCGAATTTCAGCCACAATACCACTTTCTATCATCTCTTTGGCAAAAGCAATAGCCGCACCATTTTTTCCTTTGTAATAGATATTAACTGTTAAGACCATTCTTTTCTCCTGTCCATTTTCTTAATATTTACTTTGAAAACAAGTCTGAGATCTTTCCCAGACTTGTCAAATTTATAAGGAGCAAATTAATGATATAGTGACTCACCGTTACTAGCAATCACTTCCTTGTACCAATCGAACGATTTCTTCTTGTATCGAGCGAGAGTACCTGAGCCATCATCATTGCGATCTACATAGATAAATCCGTAACGTTTACTCATTTCTGCAGTGGAAGCAGACACAAGGTCGATACAACCCCAAGTCGTGTAGCCCAAAAGTTCTACACCATCTTCGATCGCTTCTCCCACCTGTTGCAAGTGCAGTTTCAGATAATCAATACGGTAATCATCCTCTACAGTAGGACCATTTGGACCTTCTACCAAGACATCTTTAGCTCCAAGTCCATTTTCTACGATAAAGAGTGGCAATTGATAACGGTCATAGAAATCGTTCAATACTAAGCGTAGGCCAACTGGGTCAATTTGCCATCCCCACTCAGAGCTAGCAAGGTAAGGATTGCTCACCCCACCAAGAAGATTTCCCATACCTGATTCATAGTTTTCAGGATCGTGGGCTTGCACCACACTCATATAGTATGAGAAGGAAATAAAGTCAACCGTATTTTCTGCTAGTAATTCGGCATCCCCGTCAGCAAATTCAATGGAAATATTGTTTTCACGGAAGTAACGATTGATGTAAGCTGGGTATTTCCCACGCGCATAAATATCGGAGAAGAGATAGTTTTGGTTTGAGAACTCACGAGTTGCCAGAACATTTTTAGGGTTCGGTGTCATTGGATAAGCTGGCATCGCCAAGACCATACAACCAATCTTGAAATCTGGGTTAATTTCATGACCTACTTTTGTTGCTAAAGCTGATGCAACCAATTCATGGTGAACTGCTTGATAAAGATCTTGTTTTGACAACTCTTCAGCTGGTGTAGCAATCCCACCACTCATGAAAGGTGCATGAAGTACAGAGTTGATTTCGTTAAAGGTCAACCAATATTTTACCTTATCCTTGTACCGATTGAAAACTGTACGAACATAACGCTCATAAAAACCAATCAAATCACGATTCACCCAGCCATTATACTGACGAGCCAAGTGAAGAGGGGTCTCATAGTGAGAAAGCGTCACCAAAGGTTCGATACCATACTTGGCTAATTCATCAAATAAGTTATCGTAGAACTGCAAGCCTGCTTCGTTTGGTTCCAACTCATCCCCATTTGGGAAAATACGTGACCAAGCAATGGAAGTCCGGTAAACCTTAAAGCCCATTTCTGCAAATAGAGCAATATCTTCTTTGTAGCGATGGTAGAAATCAATCCCCTCTAGTTTTAAGTTGTCAGGAGTAGGCTCTTCTGTAATCAGAGGATTGTGATCTCCAAGCTTAGCTGGAACACCACCTTTTGGTGTCACATCTTGAACAGAAAGTCCTTTTCCATCAACGTTATAAGCGCCTTCGTATTGATTGGCAGCAGTCGCGCCACCCCATAGAAAATCTGTTGGAAATTTAGCCATATTCTTTCTCTTTTCTTTTAATGTTGCTTATATTATAATAAAGCCAGAATCAACTGTCTTACACTAAACTATCCATTACTGATACTATTCTCACAAAAGGAAAAACTCATGCTCAACTTAGGACAACTTCACAAAAACATCCCCTACAAGAACGATCTCACTCCTTATTCCATTACGCGAACCATCATGGAAGATGGGCAACCCGATATTCTCTTTCATTGGCATACAGATATGGAAGTTGTCTATATCCATAAAGGGCAGGCAAAATTTCATATTGACGATGACTACTTCAACAGTGAGGAAGGCGATATTATCCTTATCCGCCCCAACGCCCTCCATTCTATCCATCCGATTGGTAGGAACTATCACTTTATGGATGCGATCAACTTCCATCTAGATTTGTTAGGCTATTCAACCCTGGACTATGCTTCAATTAACTACCTCCAGCCTCTTTACAATGGACAGTTGGACTTTGATCGTGTCATCAAACCTCATCAAAAGGGCTATGTCGAGATCCGAAAACTTCTTATAGAAGCTATGGAAATCGGTTATTTTCGCGAAAGCTTCTTTGAGTTAGAGTTAAAGAGCAAACTCTTATCCCTTCTCCAATTGCTCTTTAAACATGGCTATGTCCACTCCAAAGAACAGACTCATGATGCTTATCGACGAGAGGAAAAGATTCGGACGATCATCGACTATATCAATGCCCATTACCAAGAGGAACTTACCATTGATCACTTGGCATCGATTTGTAGCTATAGTCCCACCTACTTCATGAATTTCTTTAAGAAAAATCTAGGGGTTAGTTGCATCGATTACCTCATCTCCTACCGTTTACGTAAGGCAACAGAGCTCCTCCAACACTCTAGTCTCTCCATCCTAGAAATTGCTTCTGAAGTCGGTTTTAGCAACTTATCCAACTTCAATCGTCAGTTCAAAAAAACCTACCATATGACTCCTCGTCAATATCGAGAAAACACAAAAATGTAGGATGCAAACTTAGGAAAGTATCATTATTTGACAGTATATCAGTAGAATCTTTAAGTTTTAAAAGGTAAGATCAAAGTATCGTATAAAGGAGGACAGAATGAGCAAGATTATTTTCCTTGATGTTGATGGGACTATTGTTGACTATGACAATCATATTCCTGATTCTGCCAAAATAGCCATTCGAAAAGCACGTAAAAACGGACATCTCGTCTATGTTTGTACAGGCCGAAGTAAAGCAGAAATGCCAGATGACATTTGGAATATCGGTTTTGATGGTATGATTGGAGGAAATGGTTCTTATATTGAAGATAAGGAGCAAGTTCTCTTCCACCAGTTGATCCCATATGAAACGGCAAAGAGAGCCGTCGATTGGTTACAAGCAAGAGGTTTAGAATTTTATCTTGAAAGTAACAATGGACTCTTTGCGAGTCGTCATTTCCGTGAAGCTGCAAGACAAACTCTTCGGACTTATGCGTTAGGAAAAGGAGCCAGTGAAGAGCAAGTCCTACACATGGAGCCAGAGGATGCCTTGCATGGCTTAATCTACGGTGGCGAGCTCTACAGGGAGGATCTCAATAAAATTAGCTTCATTCTCCACTCCTACCAGGATCATTTGGATTCCAAGGAAGCCTTTCCAGAACTGAAAGCAGGAACCTGGGGAGGACGGGGGGAAGATGCTCTCTTTGGAGACTTAGGTGTAAAAGATATTCATAAAGCCTATGCAGTCGATGTCATTCTCCGGCATCTTGGTGCCCATCGTGAAGATACCATCGCTTTTGGTGACGCCAAAGTCGATATTCCTATGCTAGAGGCCTGTCAGATTGGTGTGGCGATGGGAAATGGCGGCCCAGAAATCCTTGCCATGGCGGATTTGATCACGGATGATGTCCGAGAGGACGGTCTTTATAAAGCTTTTGAAAAACTAGGTTTACTGTAGGAGGATCTTATGTCAAAAACTCTTTATCTCATGCGCCATGGACAAACCCTTTTTAACCAACGTCATCTTATTCAGGGATGGTGCGATTCACCTCTAACTGACCTGGGAATCTACCAGGCTCAGATTGCTGGAAATTATTTTAGTGAACAAGGGATCCATTTTGACCAGGCCTTCAGTTCAACATCTGAACGAGCCTGTGATACTTTGGAAATTGCAACCAATGGGCAAGTCTCTTATCAACGAATCAAAGGCCTCAAGGAATGGAATTTTGGAGTGTTCGAAGGAGAGAGTGAGGACCTTAATCCTGCTCTGCCCTACGAAGACTTCTTCGTTCACTACGGAGGAGAATCTCAACAAGAATTGCAAGACCGCATGAATCGGACGATTTCTGAACTAATGGAACAGTCAAGTGGGGACACTATTCTCATGGTATCACATGGAGCTTCAATTGCGAATTTTGCCAGAGCCTGGAAACAACATTGGCGAGTGGATATCACCTCTCGCATGACAAATTGTTGTATCCTCAAATTCACCTACTCAGACCATATCTTTTATTTAGAGGACGTTATTCATCATGATTTCAGTGGCTGGACAGGTGATGAAAACTAGACAAAAAAATCATAAACCGCGTGTGTTTATGATTTTTTCATTTTACGGATCCGAGACAGATGAATCGTCAGGTACAGTTGCTCATCATCTGATACTTGGTAATTTCTAGTTTGTTTGAGGTGATGGGCTATTTTTTCTGTCGTTGCATAAGCAATTGGATACTTACACTTGAGCATGTCGAACATCTCATTATCTTCCACCTCCCTATAGCCTGTATCTGTCAGTACTCGTTCACAGAAAAATTTCAGATGAGTAATAAAGCGTTGAACATAGATATCCTCTTCATCCAGTGGAATCTCCAAGCTATACTTGACAATAGTCATGATTTCTTCCATTAGCTGTGTCAGCTCGTGCGCATTGGAATTCCCCTGTTGTAGTTCACTATTTATCAAGGTCAAGGCCATAAAACCGGCCTCATCATCTGGTAACTCTTGTCCTAAATAGGTACTAAGAAGTTCTTGAGCATAGCGCCCGACTTCATATTCCTTAGGGAAGAAACGCTTGATATCCCACATCAGAAAATTTTTCATAAAAAAGCCATCACGTACTCGTTGCTCAACCCCGTACATATGGTCCGCTAGACTTAAAAATGCCTTATCCTTGAGAGGAATCTCTAGTTTAGACTTGGCAAAAGAAATCGCTTTATCCGCTAATACCAAAAGTTCTACCGGAAGTTCTACAAATAGTTCATGACTTTCTTTTGATAGGACATAGCGTTTTTCAACAGCTGTATCGTCTAATTCTTCTCCCACTTTTTTTCCAAAGGCAAGACCTCGTCCCATGACGATGACTTCTTGGCCCTTTTCTTCAGATAACACCACATTGTTATTAAAAATTTTAAGAATAATCATGTCTTTTTCCTTGTTTTTTCCTACCTCTAGTATATCACAAAGAAAGAGCATAGAGAATGGGTTCCCTACACTCTTGATTTCTAACGAATTTCGAGGAGATTTTGCCCTAAGTCGACTTGACCACTTGCCAGTGTTTCTACTGCTTCATAGTCTGCAGAGTTTGTAACAATGACTGGTGTCACAACTGAGTAGCCAGCCTCTTTAATTGCTTCGATATCAAAGGTGAGAAGCAATTGGCCTTTTTTCACTTTAGAACCTTGGACAACATGAGCTGTAAATCCTTTACCATCCAACTCCACGGTATCCATTCCTACGTGGATGAGCAGTTCAGCTCCATCATCTGTAGCCAAACCGATTGCATGGTTGGTTGGGAAGAGCAAGCGAATGGTTCCGTCTGCTGGAGCTACCACTTCACCGACAGAAGGTTCGATAGCTACACCTTGACCCATAGCTCCACTCGCAAAGACTGCATCTGGAGTTTCTGAAAGTGGAACCACTTTACCTGTTATTGGGCTACCAACGACTTGTGGTGTCGCTTCTGATTTCTTTTCGTCATTCCCGTCTACTGGCGCTACAGCTGTAGGATCTCCAAACAGATTTGGAATCTTCACTAATTGCGTCAAGCCAAATCCTAATACAAAGTTGACTACAATCGCAATCAAGAAGTGAACGACTGTCATACTATTTCCAGCTTCGATAAAGGAAGGAATCGCAAAGAGTCCCATACCTCCCATTGTTTGCATTTTGACATCAAAGAAGGACAAATAAGCACCCGTTAATGCACCTGAGATACAGGTCATGATGAATGGGGTACGCATTGGAAGTGTAATCCCGTAAATAGCAGGCTCTGTCACCCCAAAGAGGGCTGAAATAAAGGCTGGAATGGACAGTTGACGAACCTTCTCTTCTTTGGTACGCATCATGATGTTAACAAGAGCACCTGCCTGTGCAAAACAGATCGCGATAGAAGCAACCAAGATGACCCCTGGACCCTTTTGTAATTCCAAAATAGCCAATGGTACCAAGCCCCAGTGAAGACCAAACATCACCAAAACTTGCCATGTTGCACCGAGGATAATGCCATAAATGACTGGATTGAAACCATAGATTCCTGTAAAGACTGCTCCTACTAAATCAGAAGCCCAAGACATCACTGGACCAATCACAAGAAAAGCCAATGGTACGATTACCAATAGAGTGAAGAATGGAACAATAAAGACCTTGACAACATCTGGAATGATCTTTTTGAAGATTTTTTCAATTTTAGACCCTGCCCATACTGCTGCAATAATTGGAAGAACCGTTGACAAATAACTTGAGGTTGGGAAAATAATTGGGATTCCAAAGAAGGTTGAGAAAATTTTAGATTCAATTGGAGTCCCACCAAATAAGGTATAAAGTGGTTTGTCAGCTGTAAAGCTTGCAGCAATATTTGGATAAACCAAGGCAAAGCCAATCGCTAAAGCTGTAAATTGATTCATCTTGAAGCGTTTAGCAGCCGTGAGGGCCAAAATCAATGGAAGAAATTGGAAAAGTCCATCTCCTGCTGCATTCAGAATCACGTAGGCACCGTCTGTTTTATCAACACCAAGTGCTACCATAATGGCTACCACACCTTTGATCATACCGGCTGCAGATAAGGTACCAAGCATTGGCTGGAAGAGTCCTGATACGAGCGCAATAAAGCGGTCAAACAGATTTCCTTCGATGACATCATCATCTGCATCCACACTGCCTTCACCGGCAATACCAGCAACTTTCAGTACTGTGTCATAGACATCGGGTACATGATTTCCAATTACGACTTGGTACTGTCCTCCAGCCTGCACGACTGTAACGACACCCTCTCGTTTCATTAAATAGTCCGTATCCGCCTTTGATTCATCCTTCAACGAAAAACGTAAACGCGTCACACAGTGAACTAGTTTGGTAATATTCTCCTTACCACCGACATGTGCGACAATATCCTGAGCTAATTCTGTATAATCCTTAGCCATAATGGAACCTCCTTTATTTTTTGGTCACTTGCTTGCCTCCTATTCAGAAAATAGGGCACAAAAAAACCTAAACAGATACCTAACAGAAAACAGACGCAAAAAGACTGATTTCTATCTTGTATATGCTTAGGTTTTGCCTGCATGACCAGTAACAATCCATGAACTTAGTATAACACATAAAATTAAAATTGCAAGCGCTTTTATAAAATAATTATAAAATTTTGTTCGTTTTATATTTCTTTACATCAAGGAATTCCTTTAAAAATCAAGAAAAATACGCTATTAAAATTTTAGAAAAGTACTTCTATTTTTCATCTAATAAAAAAATCTAGTAGAAAACAATTCCTACTAGACCTTTTTCACTAATTAATCACAATCATAGCCTTAATAGTCTTGCGTTCGTCCATATCTTTATAGGCTTGGTCGATTTCTTCTAAACTATAGCTGTGCGTAAAGACGCGTCCTGGATTGATATCCC
>ERZ773212.1242-NODE-1242-length-11785-cov-11.665047_pt1 | contig 11785 bp, 12 predicted proteins | sample MGYA00581005_ERZ773212 | MGnify/ENA primary metagenome ERZ773212 (study PRJEB29015, sample SAMEA2738154) | human oral metagenome | biome: human oral; feature: human-associated habitat; material: saliva | place: China | collected 2196 ... | reverse complement strand
GGAGATGTGGGAGCACCAGCTGCAGCGGGGTGAGTCTTCGAGGGGTTGCGGTGCTGTCGGGTTGTCGATGAGTGCGCGGGTGGTGTGTACGTATTCTTCTGCGGTGCGGATGTCTTCGTCTGATATGTCGACGGGCACGGTTTTGTTGTGGTTGGTGAAGTGCACCGCGCATTCGCTGACGGTTTCGCCGGCTTCTTCGAGGCAGATTTTCTGAAGGGCAAGCTGCACCCTGTGGGCTGGTGTGACGGATGCGTTGCGGCGTACGGGTGTTGCCTTGTATTCGATGATGCGGGTAGAACCGTCTTCTTGCGGTTCGATGGCGTCGCATCGTCCGGTGAGCCCGAGGCGTGTTGATGAGATGGTGACTGCGCGCTGTTGCGTGCCGCGGGATGTTTTGGGGTCGTCGACTCGTTTATGGGCGGATTGCCCTTCTTGCATTTGTGAGGTATCGGTCTTTTCGCCGTTGGATTCGATCCATGCGCGGCGGGGGCAGTACACGGTGTGCATGACGAGTGAGATAGGAAGTTCGTCGCCTGCACTGTAAGGGGTAGACATCGGTGTCTCCTTGGTGTGAGCGAATATGGTGGGCAGTCAGCTTTGGCTGCTTGGTTTTGAGGGTAGCACTGCGGCGGAGTGTTTTGGCTTATCAGCGAGTTTATGACGCTATTCCAGCGTGTTGAGTTTTCTGCTTGGAGGTGTGGAGGAGGCGGGTAGCAGCTGGTGGGTGGGGCTTGCTGCTGGTGTTTTGGCCTCGTTTCGTAGCAAAAAAGCTCCGTTCCTGTGCTGTGGTGAGCCCAGGAACGGAGCAGGGTTGGGTTAGGGAAAGTCCCTACAAACTGTAGGGAAAGCTGAGGTATTTCCCGCGCAAGCCGGGATGAACCCGCCTCAATGCCTCAATGAATGTCCCTACGGAAAGTAGGGAAATGCATTGCCGTGTGGTTCTGAGGAACGCCCGAATCAGCGCCTCAATGAAAGCCCCTCCGAAAAGGAAGGGAAATACGGCGGGATGCCCGTCTGTGACGCAACCTGCAGAGCACCTCAATGAAAGCCCCTCCGAAAAGGAAGGGAAATTTGCCTTCATTCTCTTCAAACCGACCGTAGCAATCTTCCCTCAATGAAAGCCCTTCCCAAAAGGAAAGGGAAATGAGGCGCCTTTGAAGCGCTGGGTGGACTGGTTCTTGCCTCAATGAAAGTCTCCGCTAGAAAGCGAAGAAATGCCAGCCATAATCAGCTCGACCGCCGGAATATCCGGGCCTCAATGAAAGCCCTTCCAAGAAGGAAGGGAAATCTGGCTGGTGCGACGTTATCGTCCGAGACACCTACCTACCTCAATAAAAGTCCCTGCGAAACGGTAGGGAAATGTTGAAAATAGCCAGCGGAGAGCCGCACGCTTTCAGGCCTCAATGAAAGTCTACACCTCAAGCTGCAGAACAAGCAGTCCATCAGTCACCCTGGGCCATCGCAACAGTTTTTCTTATTGAAAGTCCCTACGAAAAGGTGGGGAAATGCACCGGGCATTACTTCTACGCAGTGGCGGCATGTGCCTCAATGAAAGCCCCTCCCAAAAGGGAAGGGAAATCACCTTCGCAGTACCGGTTGCAGCGTGCCAGTACCAGCCTCAATGAAGGTTCCTACAAAATTGTAGGGAAATCCGCTACCAGCCCTATGTTCGCGCCGCCGTCGACTGGCCTCTATGAAAGCCCTTCCAGAAAGGAAGGGAAATACTGTACTTGCCGTAAGGATCCTGTTTTGCCTCCGAGCCTCAATGAAAGCCCTTCCCAAAAGGAAGGGAAATCTTGCCGATGAAGTTGTTTGCCAGGTTCCAGCCCTCGCCTCAATGAAAGCCCCTCCAAAAAGGAAGGGAAATTCTCGGTCGAAGATGTCGCAGTCGTCTGGAGCGCTGCCTCAATGAAAGCCCTTCCTAAAAGGAAGGGAAATTGCTGCAGATTGACGCCTTCTGGAACCTCCACGGTGCCTCAATGAAAGCCCCTCCGAAAAGGAAGGGAAATCGGTATCGCACGAATCGTAGAGGATGTTCACGTCGATGCCTCACTGAAAGCCCTTCCCAAAAGGAAGGGAAATTTCCCGCGTTTCTGGGGGTACCTGGGTGCGTCGACGCCTCAATGAAAGCCCCTCCGAACAGGAAGGGAAATTCGAGGAGGGCTGAGAATTTCCCGACGCCTGCATGCCTCAATGAAAGTCCTTACGAAATTGTAAGGAAGTACCAACTTTAACCTTTAAACTACCATCCTGCATATGCCAGCCTCAATGAAAGTCCCTCCAAAAAGGAAGGGAAATGACGGCCTCGGCTTCTTCTTCGGTGAATGCACTAGGCCTCAATGAAAGTCCCTCCAAAAAGGAAGGGAAATCGTGCAGGTAATCGACCATCGCCGCGCTACACCCGAGCCTCAATGAAAGCCCTCCCGAAAAGGAAGGGAAATTGTCGATAATGTCGTAGCCGACACCGGCGGTAAAGGTGCCTCAATGAAAGCCCTTCCCAAAAGGAAGGGAAATCGGCCCCCCTCTCACACTCTTCTTTCTCTTATGCAACACGCCTCAATGAAAGCTCCTCCAACATGGAAGGGCATCCCAGTACTAGCCGTCATCGGTGAAATAGCGGTAGCCTCTATGAAGGTCCCTACAAAATTATAGGGAAATATAGCCAGATCGCCGGTAATGGTGTTGATATCGACACCTCAATGAAAGCCCTTCCAAAAAGGAAGGGAAATAATACCGGTGGCGATGCCTCCCACGATGTCACGACCGGCCTCAATGAAAGTCCCTACGAAAAAGCAGGGAAATGGTCGGTCACAGAGGCGAGGGGCAGCCTCAATAAAAGCCCTTCCAAAAAAATGGAAAGGAAATGGTTCTGCCCTGCAGTGGACACTCGTACGTAGCCACCTCGATGAAAGTCCCTTCGAACAGGAGGGGAAATCGCAAGCGAGCTTCTTTCAGCCCGAGTGTATCACAGCCCCTTAATGAAAGCCCTTCCGAAAAGGAAGGGAAATATCATTGCGGTGGTCTTGCCACGGCCGCTGCGGCCAGCGCCTCAATGAAAGTCTCCGTTAGAAAGCGAAGAAATTGCTGTTTTCAAGGGCTCAGCCACCCGCATGCACGAGCCTCAATGAAAGCCCTTCCAACTAGGAAGGGAAATAAAACCGCCGCCGGACTCACCCTCCGGGATAAACCCGGCCTCAATGAAAGCCCTCCCGAAAAGGAAGGGAAATCACGTACCAGCCCTTAAGCATTGCCTGACCGATGCCTCAATGAAAGCCCCTCCGAAAAGAGAGGGAAATGACCTCCTGCACCATACCCGGCGCCATCCTCACGGGGCCTCGATGAAAGCCTTTCCAAAAAAGAAGGGAAATGTTATTCGAGACTTCGACACGTACGCCGCCCTTGCGACCTCAATGAAAGCCCCTACGAAAAAGCAGGGAAATAACGTGGACGGTGAATCATTCGAGACAACGCAGGTGCCTCAATGAAAGTCTACACCTCGAGGTGCAGAACAAACAGTCCCGCGGTCATACGAGAGGATATTGATTTGTCTTATTGAAAGCCCCTACAAAAAAAATATAGGGACATTACGGTCAGGCAAGTGCAGCTCATCAATTTTCGCTGCGCTTCAATGAAAGCCCCTCCAAAAAGGAAGGGAAATGGTTCCCAAGGACGGTGTAGGCAAGGGTATCGACCTCGCCTCAATGAAAGCCCTTCCCAAAAGGAAGGGAAATCGTGCGGGTCGAGTACTGATAAGGCGTCGCGCCGTTGCCTCAATGAAAGCCCTTCCCAAAAGGAAGGGAAATCCAGAGCGCCCAAGGCATCACGGTTAGGACTCTGCGCCTCAATGAAAGCCCTTCCCAAAAGGAAGGGAAATTCTCCGTAGTACAGATCGGTGCCAACACCGCTACGAGCCTCAATGAAAGCCCTTCCCAAAAGGAAGGGAAATGAGCATGATCTGGAAGTGCAGGTGAACGCCGGTGGCGCCTCAATGAAAGCCCTTCCCAAAAGGAAGGGAAATAAATTCCAAAATAAATTGAGGCTTACTCAATTCAGGGCCTCAATGAAAGCCCTTCCCAAAAGGAAGGGAAATATCAGCGCGAAGACGGCGGTTTCGTGCTGGGCAAGCTGGGCCTCAATGAAAGCCCTTCCCAAAAGGAAGGGAAATCTGTGAAGCCTATGCACACCCTCATTGTCGGCGGCCTCAATGAAAGCCCTTCCCAAAAGGAAGGGAAATTATGGCACGCAAGCGCGCGGCGGCCGCGTCCACGAGCCTCAATGAAAGCCCTTCCCAAAAGGAAGGGAAATCCAGAGCATCACAGCCCTGTACGTGAGCATTGACGTGCCTCAATGAAAGCCCTTCCCAAAAGGAAGGGAAATGAAAGTCTCGGAGGCATAGAGCTGCCCATCCTCACGGACGCCTCAATGAAAGCCCTTCCCAAAAGGAAGGGAAATGCACAACCTTAAGTCCGGGGAACTTCACCCCGTGGTCGCCTCAATGAAAGCCCTTCCCAAAAGGAAGGGAAATGACCTATTCCCGCCGGAGGTCTGGGCGCTCGGGGGTGCCTCAATGAAAGCCCTTCCCAAAAGGAAGGGAAATAGCCGCGCCGTGGCACCGGAAATATCCTCATGGGTGGCCTCAATGAAAGCCCTTCCCAAAAGGAAGGGAAATGGGGCGGGGGTGGTGAGCTTGAGAAACAGGTCAGGGCCTCAATGAAAGCCCTTCCCAAAAGGAAGGGAAATCATCTTCTTTGCTGCTGGTGCCTGCTGGCTGGGAAGCCTCAATGAAAGCCCTTCCCAAAAGGAAGGGAAATCCGTGCTCATCTTCCACCGCGCTAACCGTCTTGCGCCTCAATGAAAGTCCCTCCCAAAAGGAAGGGAAATGCCAGTTCCGCGCCGCCCTCGCGGTGGCCGCCCGTGAGCCTCAATGAAAGTCCCTCCCAAAAGGAAGGGAAATGTCCTCCCCGCACCGGGTGGGTTGCCTCTCCACCCGCCTCAATGAAAGCCCCTCCGAAAAGGAAGGGAAATCTGCGTTGGCTCGTGAGGGCATGCTCGGCGAATCTGACCCTCAATGAAAGTTCCTCCGAAAAGGAAGGGAAATTACGGTAGGTGCCTGGGATGGAGCAGAAGTAGCAGGGCCCTCAATGAAAGTCCCTCCGAAAAGGAAGGGAAATTTGAACTTTTCGCCGGTGCCCGGGTGATTTGCCAGCCCTCAATGAAAGTCCCTCCGAAAAGGAAGGGAAATTGATTCTCAGGTTACCGAAAAGAGCGGTTTCATTTCGACCCTCAATGAAAGTCCCTCCGAAAAGGAAGGGAAATCTGTTGCCAAGCTGCATTGCGATGGGCGCGATTATCACCCCTCAATGAAAGTCCCTCCGAAAAGGAAGGGAAATGCCGCGATCATGGACACCGCCCACCCAGGCGTAGCGGCCCTCAATGAAAGTCCCTCCGAAAAGGAAGGGAAATTAGGTCGTGACCTGGTCAGCAGGAATAGTGCGGGTTCCCCCTCAATGAAAGTCCCTCCGAAAAGGAAGGGAAATGTGACCCCGCAGGCCTGAAAAAGAACTACCGTACAGCTGTTCCCCTCAATGAAAGTCCCTCCGAAAAGGAAGGGAAATGGCGTTTGCCGCCGTGATCGCGTCGATGTTGAGGCGCCCTCAATGAAAGTCCCTCCGAAAAGGAAGGGAAATCGCAAACATTTGAAGACGCGGACGGTCTGGGCTCACAGCCCTCAATGAAAGTCCCTCCGAAAAGGAAGGGAAATGATGCCGTCGGTTTCGACGGTGGCGTCGATGCGGGGCCCTCAATGAAAGTCCCTCCGAAAAGGAAGGGAAATGCCGTTGGATCCGAAGACTCGTCAGGCAGCGTTGACCCTCAATGAAAGTCCCTCCGAAAAGGAAGGGAAATTTTTGATGAGGCCTGATAAGAAAGCGATTGCCCCGACCCTCAATGAAAGTCCCTCCGAAAAGGAAGGGAAATAGGCGACCATGCGCCACAGCAGGCGGGTGCTCATGATCCCTCAATGAAAGTCCCTCCGAAAAGGAAGGGAAATCCGGACATAGGCGGGTAGTGCCTCGCAGTCGGTGGTCCCTCAATGAAAGTCCCTCCGAAAAGGAAGGGAAATAGCTACCCGAAAATAGCCCGCAACCATGCGGCAGAAACGGGTGCTTCGCGAGAACCTCGCGGAGGCTACACGCAAAATTATACACTCCAACCACATCTACCCCCCGCATAACTCCCTGGCAAGGGAAGAAACCATGCGAGCGACACGCCATGTTCCCGTCACGTACCAGGTTCTCGCTCACACAAAGACCCCCGCCGGGTGCTTCCTAAGCGACCCGGCGAGGGTCCTCACGTATGAGAGGGGTTGGCGCGGTTCAGGTAAACCAGACTAACCAAGCTAACCATGCAAACCGGGCGAGCTTCGAGTCTCACGGGACTAGAAAGAACAGCGCATCAAAACCCGAGCCGGCCAAAGCTCGGCCCCGGCGAACAGCGGAACTAGCGCTCCGCCTCCTCACCCAGCATGCCCTCACGAGCCAACGCAGTCAAACGAGACACCGCACGGAAATACTTCTTCTGATAACCACCAGCCAGCATCTCCTCAGTAAACACCTTGTCAAAAGGCACACCCGAAGAAACAATCGGCAAATCCTTGTCATACAGGCGGTCAGCCAACACCACAAAACGCAGCGCCACCGACTGCTCAGTAATCGGGTGAACATCACGCCACGCAATACCATCCAGGCCATCAATCAGCTGACGGTAACGCGACGGGTGCACCTTCGCCAGGTGCTCCACCAGGTCAGCGAAGTTATCCTCGCCAACAGTCTGGCCGCCGAACACTTCCTCAACCTTCGCATCAAACTCGGAGTCTGCCACAGGCTCCGGTGCGGCAGGCAGGCCACGGTGACGGAAATCCTCACCATCCACACGGTGCACCTCAAACTGCGAAGCAAGCACCTGAATCTCACGCTTAAAATCCTCAGCCGCAAAACGACCCTCACCCAGCGCACCAGGCAGCGTGTTCGACGTCGCCACAAGCTTCACGCCAGCATCCGCCAGCTCACGCATCAGACGAGACATGAGCACAGTATCACCCGGATCATCCAGCTCAAACTCGTCAATACACACCAGCTTATAGCTGCTCAACGCCTCAACCGTCTTACGGAACGTCAACGCACCCACCAGGTTCGTGTACTCCACAAAAGTACCGAACGCCTTCGGGCCATCCACATAATGCCACAGCGACGCCAACAAGTGAGTCTTACCCACACCAAAACCACCGTCAAGGTACAGGCCAGCCTTCGTCGAATCCTTCTTCTTGCCGCCAAACAGGCGACCAAAGAAACCGGCACCAGCGCCGCCACCATTAATCTTGTCACCAAAATCCTTCAGCTTCTGCACAGCCTCAGCCTGCGACGGCTGATTCGGATCAGGAATGTAGCTATCAAAAGACACTTCACCAAAACGCTCAGACGGGCGGAAACCCGCCAGCAACTCATCAGCAGAAACGCGAGGGATGCGGTCGGTCAAATGTACGGTCGTGGTGGGCACAAAAACTCTTTTCTTCAGTGACGGCGATGTGACTTCCGCTTTAAGTGTAGTACTGTCTAACACCCCGCGTGAGCCGCATGAGTTGCCCGCCACATTGCGGGCATGGGGAGAGGTGAGGATGTGGGTGTGTTGGGTGTGTAAGTGCTATGCGGAGATGCGGGGGTGCGGGCGTTCGGGTGCGGAGGCTGAGGTGGTGTGTGTTTTGGGTAAGGTCTGCTTTGGATGGGCGCAGCGTTCGATAGGTTAGTGTCTTCGCCGTGGGTTTTAAACCCGTTGTGAAGGAACTAACCTATCGATTGTTCCCTTGATCTATCGGCTATTCCTCTGCCCTGCCGCCTACTCCCCTAGCTTGTTGTTCATTCTTTTGGTCTGCAGTCCTCTCCCCTGGTCTGTTGCGGGGATTCTTTTGCCGGGGAACACTCGCCACTATGTGTAAATTCTTTGCGTGCAGGTACTTATTTGATACATAAAGCATTGAGGTATTCGAATAGTGAGGTTTCGCCGTCTTTGTATTCAAAAGAATGCAAATGATGGCAAACATACGGTAGGGTGGTAACTGTAGTGTTCCGCGGCGCATTGATGCGTTTGTTGGGCGTACTACGGGGCTGTTTTCCTTCCGGTGATCAGTGCGATCTGTGAATAACAGCCTGACATGCACATATTCAACACACCGTCACCGATGATAGGAGCGTATCTTCTATGGATTCGACCATCTTTAATCGCCGTACCCTGCTGGGTAGCGGCGCACTTGTGGGCCTTGGCGCCCTGCTTGCGGCGTGCGGCCAGCAGGCAAATAATGAGGCGGCAGCCACCGCAACTACCGCGCCGAGCGAATCGGCTTCGGCTTCTGCTGCGGCGTCTGACACTGCTTCTGCATCAGCTACTCCGAGCCCGGTCATTACCCGTGGCTACTCGGGCGGTTCCAAGGCGCCCGATGGAGAGTACCGTAAGGCAGACGGCAAAGGTCCCGCTCAGAATGTTCCTCTTCCGAAAGCAGAGCCGCAACAATACCCTGAGACTGAAGAAGGCCTCTACCGCATGATGAAGGACTGGCTTGTCTCCCATAACTACGGTATCCAGACCGGCGACTGTTCCTACGCATTCAAGTACATCACGAAAGATGCTGAAGAATACGGTTTCTACCAGTACATCGAGAGCCTATACCAGCGCGGCGGATGGACTGTCGATGGATTAGATGCCTATCAGCCAGAAGGCCCACTCATCTACGATGAGGCGAAGAAAAAATACCGCATGTTACATCGCCGATTCTGGAGCACCGTTATGTATGTAGAACCTGACGGTACATTGAATATGGAAGCTAATACTGATACCAGTGACGATACTTTCTACTTCCTTTTCACCTATTCTGACGGCTATTGGAAGATTGTCGGAAGTAAGTCTGAGCAAGAGTTGAAAGAGTCATAATGAATATAAAATTTTATCCACGGGCTTTTATCTGCATATTATTTGCCGCTTCTTTTCTTTCAGTAGATATTTCGGCCGCAACAAGTTCTGAATGTACAACGCAAGATTCAAATGGGCATTGTGTGCATGTTCCTGGCAAGACTACATCACGTCACGGAAATTCTGGTACAAATGATCAAAAGGGGCAGACTAAAACAGACTCAAATACTCCTACCCCTCAAAATACAGATGCCGTAACAGGTTCATACCAAGACTGGATTAATAAGATTCGTGAAACGCACAGCGTCATGAAAGACAGTGGTGGTGTTGATTACTATGCGCCGCTTGACGGAAATAATACATGCTATACGGAAGATTATCGTCCTGGAAAACAAGAATACACGGAATATAAGCTAGAAGATGGAATGGCTGTGAAGACGACTAAAAGAGGCGGTGGGGTTGAACTGTCAAAGTTCTGTAAACCTAATGACGCTAAAACCTTCACCTCCAACGATCCTGCACAGCCTAAGGGTCCCACCATTGAGGAAATGCTCCAAGAAGTTGAGGATCAGTTCGCTAAAACCGATATCCAGGCTCCTGTGTTGAAGCAGTCCTACAACCTTGGCTCTGGTCAGGGCGAAGATAATCCTAACGTCTACAAGAATCAGGCGGTCAACTTCTACGTCGACGCCCCCACTGCACGTTGGGAAGGCGACCTCATGATCGGCCACGTAGAAATGGAGTCCTACCCCACCCAGATGACCATCCAGTACGGCAACGGCGACGAGGGTAGCTTCTACACCATGGGTAAGCCTGTCAGCAGGGCACGTGGCGAAGAGTCACGCAAGACCCCAACCAGTTATGTGTATAAGCGGTCTGGCAACTTCCACGCTTACGCAACGGTGTCTTACTCTGGTCGTTTCCGTGTGAACGGTGGCGACTGGCATGCACTGGACGTCGTATTGACGAAGGATACTGTTGACCCGCTGCTGATTCGTGTGTGGTGGACCGACGTTGGCCGCGTGGCAGGTGACTGCAGCTACGACGATACTCGCTGGGGCTGCAAGAACGACCCGACGATGGGCAAGAAGGACAACCCGAACCCGCGCCTACGTAAGGCCGATATTCGTACCGGTCAGCGCTGGCATTTGAACGATAGCGGCGACGGGGACACGGAGTATTCGCTGCACCGCGACTGGCCCGACATGTAGGCCACTCCCCCGCCGTGGGTCTTACGCTGAGAAGCCACATGTTCGCCGAGAAGCCACGATAATGGTGGCTTTTCGAAACACATGTGGCTTCTCATCTATCGGGGTTCTTCCCTTCGGCTGGATAGTCTTCCGGTTTCTAGCCAGCCACCTATTCACACTTCACACCGATATGAGGAGTTTCCTCTATGACTTCCACTCTTTTGACCCGCCGCTCAATGCTGAGCAGCGGCGTGTTTGTGGGCCTGGGGGCCCTGCTTGCGGCGTGTGGCCAGCAGGCAAATAACAAGGCGGCAGCCACCGCCTCCGCCGCCCCGAGCGAGACCGCTTCGGTGTCTGCGGCGGCATCTGAGTCACCTTCGGCGAGCGGTACCCCGAAGCCGGTCGTTACCCGCGGCTACTCCGGCGGTTCCAAGGCACCTGACGGTGAGTACCGCAAAGCAGACGGCTACGGACCTGCCCAGAATGTTCCCCTTCCGAAAGCCGAGCCGCAGCAGTACCCCGAGTCTGAACAAGGCCTCTACCGTATGATGAAGGACTGGCTTGTCTCCCATAACTACGCGATTCAGACCGGTGACTGCTCCTACGCTTTCAAATACGTTACGGACGAATCTGAAGAATACGGATTTTACCTGTTCATTGAGGATCTTTACCAGAACGGCGGATGGACCGTTGACGGGCTGGATAGCTACCAACCCCAAGGCCCGCTTATCTACGATGAAGCAAAGAAAATGTATCGTATGAAGCATCGTCGGTTCTGGAGCTCTGTTATGTACGTGGAGTCTAATGGTCACCTTGATATGCAGGCTAATACTGACACCAGTGACGATACTTTCTATTTCCTTTTCACCTATTCTGACGGCTATTGGAAAATTGCCGGAAGTAAAACGGAAGAGGAATTACAAAATGAGAAATAGCCTTTTCCTTTAATTCACGCACCACACCGATACGAGGAATGTATTTCCATGACTTCCGTTTTTCTTACCCACCGCGCAATGACATGCAGTATGTATGGCCCTATATGCTGGATACCTACGAGAAGGATATTAAGTTCCTCAAGGATATCGAAGGCCTTTATCAGCGCGGAGGCTGAGGTGGTGTGCGCCCAGGGCTGGGTCTGCATTCCTACTTTCTATTTTATTTTTCTAACAAATAAGATTATAATAAGGAGTGTTTATTTTCGGAGGTTTTTATGTCATTTCTATCAAAAAATTGGGCAGGACTGTCAGTCTGTCTGATCATTTCTATCATCTCTTGGGTTTTAGGAGGATTTCTGCCTGTTGTGGGAGCACCTGTTTTCGCCATTTTTATCGGAATGATTCTCCATCCCTTTCTCACTTCCTATACACAACTGGATGCCGGTTTGACTTATAGCTCCAAAAAACTGCTTCAGTATGCTGTTATTTTGCTTGGGTTTGGACTCAGTATCTCACAAGTTTTCGCAGTTGGAACATCTTCCCTTCCTGTTATCCTTTCAACTATTTCAATTGCATTGATTATAGCTTTCTTTTTCCAACGCTTTTTTAACCTTGATACAAAACTAGCTACCTTGATTGGAGTTGGATCTTCTATCTGTGGCGGTTCTGCCATTGCAGCGACTGCTCCTGTTATTCACGCCA
>ERZ773212.1234-NODE-1234-length-11810-cov-2.863037_pt1 | contig 11810 bp, 13 predicted proteins | sample MGYA00581005_ERZ773212 | MGnify/ENA primary metagenome ERZ773212 (study PRJEB29015, sample SAMEA2738154) | human oral metagenome | biome: human oral; feature: human-associated habitat; material: saliva | place: China | collected 2196 ... | reverse complement strand
CGGCAGGCGGCAACCAAGGTGGGGATCGACACGGTGATCGCCGGCGTGCTGCCCGCGGATAAGGTGACGAAGGTCGCTGAGCTGCAACAATCGGGCCAGGTTGTGGCCATGGTTGGCGACGGCATTAACGACGCCGCAGCGTTGGCGCAGGCGGACCTGGGACTGGCCATGGGCGCGGGTACCGATGTTGCTATCGAGGCGAGCGATATTACGCTCATGAACGATGACCCCCGCGGCATTGTCGACGCCATCCGACTCTCGCGCCGCACCTTGGCGACGATCAAAGGCAACCTGTTTTGGGCGTTTGCCTATAACATTGTGCTTATCCCGGTGGCTGCCATGGGCTTGTTGAACCCCATGTTTGCCGGGGCCGCCATGGCGTTTTCTTCGGTGTTTGTGGTGAGTAATTCGCTGCGGCTTCGGGGATTCACCTCGGCGTTTTAGCTGTGCTGAAACAAGTTTGGGAAAACACATGATAACCAGCGAAGAATTCCTCGCATATGTGGCGGAAACTGTCCGTGATGAGCTGTGGATCGACCACGACGCCTATTACTATGGTGACGATATCTATATCCCGGCCTGCGTATCCATGTGGTATGGCTCCTACTACGAGTTTTATATTCGTAACGCCAAGGTGGAACTCCGCCACTCCAATCAAAACGCCCTTTTAGAAGGCTGGACCGTTGATCCTAGGGAAACAGAGCCGTTTTATCTATCCCATAATCAGGTTCGGTTTGTCACGGAGGAATCAGATTTCGGTGCAACCCGAAACGCCGAACTGGTGTTTTCCGGGGAAGAGTTTTTCGTCTCCACATGCCAGTACCCGAATGCTGCTGGGCGGTGGCAATTCCCGCTGCCGGGGATGAGCACCGAAACCGTTGAGCAGGTTACCCGGTTTAAAAAGCTTGTTTTCCCCGAGGATCCGCCCGCGCCAGCACCGGTGGCGAAACGGCCCGCGGAATTGGTTCTCCACTACCACGCGGTGCCCGCACGGGTGTTCGATAATCTTTGTTATTCGCCCACCTACACCCATGACGCCCACCAACTCATGCATCAAACCCGCTATCCTTCGATGGCTATCACCCACCATTATTGGGTGCCGCTCATGCTGCTGGGGTGGGGTGCCGACCCATTGAATAGCATGATCACGGGCTGGCACTCTTGGGATACCTGGGTGACCGTCAATCATCCCAAGATCGTCATCACTATCATGGCGGATTTGCCGAATATGAACCTCAAATTACTACAGGAGCCCAGCACCCATTTGGGGGTTCCCGACGGGTGGGCGATGGACACGTTTACCAGGCTCCAACGGTTTTATGGGGCCGCGGCCCACCGGGGCGATGGGGTCGTCATCATTGCCGAATTGCGGGAATAAGACCGTGAGACTCCCATAAGACGCAAGAAAAATCCCCACCCGAAAGTGGGGATTTTTGGCGTCGCAAAGCTTAATTGGTAGCGATGATCCATTCACTCACTTTGCCGTCGGTGCGCTTCAAATAGGCACGATCACCAGCGGCATTGAAGTAGATGTCGGATTGCTTCATGAACGTCTGGAATTCTTCGCTCTGCTTCTCCACATCAATTTGGCAGCCGCGCAGAGTTTGCATGCCCCAGGCGGTGGTTCGCATCGTATTGCCGTCAAACCACACCGCGGTCTGAACCTCGTTGCAGGTTGGATCGTACGTAAGCATCCGCAGGCCTTCCGGCACGTTGCCGTTGAATTCCTTCTTGATCTCCTCGGTGCCGTCAAAGGGCTGGGACTTGCCCATATAGATCACGGCATATTTGTTCGCGGTGGAGGTCCAGTTGTGCGACAGGAATTTACTCATGTCGGCCTTGGTGGCGGGATGCGTGCCGGCCGGCATATCCATCGCCACCGGCCGCAACGGTTCCGGTGCTGCATTCACTGACGTGCTCGGGGCCGGCACCCCGGTGGAATCCGACGAGGCGGTCGAGGTTGGCGTCGAGGTCGGCATTGAGGGAGTCGGCAGTGGCTTCGGGACCGGCTGGTGCATTCCTAGCAGGCCTAGCAGTCCGGTAACTGCCGCGACTATCAGGGCAAAGAGTTTGAAAATCATGGTGTTTCTCCTCCAAAAGGTGGTGAAAATTACTTGCTGGCTTTGGGAGTTGGGTGCTCGTTATACTTCCATTCGCTGATGGTGCCGCCGCCCTGCACATACACATAGGTGGCATCAGCATTGAAGTACAGGCTGGGCTTGGAGCTGAAATGCTTCATGATGTCCTCATCCAACAAGGTCTCATCGCCGCAGGCCTTTTCGGTCATTGGGCCCCAGTACACCTGCATCACGTTCTTTTCGAACGCTGCCCAGGACACAGCCGTGTTGCATACCGGAATGCCGGTGAAGCTGCGGGCATCATCGGGGATGAAACCAACGTCGTTGGGTGTCGCGTTATTACCATTTGCCTGGCGCGAATCCAGTTCATTGCCCTTGGGGATGAAGCGTGTCGATTCGTAGAAATTCAGCGAAGCCTTCTTGTAGGCGGTGGAAATCCACTCGTTGTGCATGAACTTCTGAAGATCAGCATCGGTGGCGGGGTGCGCGTCGGCAGGCAGCGTTGCCCCGCCGATCGTCTTCGGCACCGGCACTGTTGGCGTGGGGGTGGCCGGGGTGCTGGTGACCTTCGTGCCTGTGGGCTGCGGTTGTACCGTGGTGGCGTTGCTTTGCGACGCCGTCGGCTGTATCGTCGGTCCAGGCACATTCACGCCCAACAGCGCTATTATGGCTGCGACAATCATGTCAAACAGTTTGAAAATCATGTTTCCTACCTCACATGTTGGTTATCAGCTAGTTTCCATTCATTGACGGCACCGTCTGAACTTCGTTTCAGATACATGCTGCTGCCGTCAGAATTGAAGTACACAGTGGAGTGGTCCAAGAATTCCCGGAATTCTGTGTCTTCCACCGCCAAGACCTGCGGGTCACAGGCAGTTTTTCTTGAGTCTCCCCAGGCGGCGATGCTGATGGTGTTTCGTGCCACCAGGACGGTTCCTTGTACCGTGCAGCACTTGGTGCCACCGGAGAATACTCGGCGGGGACTACTTGTGTCGGGGTTGGTGGTGAAGTCTATTTCGGCGTAATTATTGACCCGGAAGATCAGCAGGCTGGTGGAAACCCACCGGTGGGTGGTGAGTTTTTGCATTTCCGCATCGGTTGCCTGGTGTAAACCACTCGGCAGATCCGACAGCGCCATCAGCGGTGGTCGAGGCGGAATCGGGGTCGATGTCGCCGGTGCGCTGGTAGGGGTGGGCTGGGCCGGTTTCCCGGAAGCCTCCGGTTGCGCTGTCCGCGTAACCTGCGTGGTCGGCGGCGGTGACGGCCGTGTGCGATCCGGCTCACCGGCCGGAGGAACGCGGCAGTTGCTGGTGCAGCCCTAAGAAACCCATGATGAATGCGACGATTGTGGCAAAGATCTTGAAAATCATGAGTTTATCCTCGCTGGCATCTTCCGTAGGTTAGCTATGGAGTTTCCATTCGCTGATGGCACCGTCGGTGTGGCGTTCAACATAGACACGGTCACCTGCGGCATTGAAATACAGGGTGGCGTTCTTGAGGAAGTTTTGGAATTCCGTATCTTCAATTTGCGGAACCATCCCGCAGCCTTTGGTTGGGTATGTTTTCCACCAGCTCATGGTGTGGATGCGGTTGCCCTCAAACCACGCCAATCCCCGCAGTTTGGGGCACATGGTGCCGCCCACATAGCTGCGGGTGTTGTCCGGCACGGTTGTGTCTTTCAGTTGTTTAGCAGTCCGGGGCCCGAAGTCGCGCAGGAAATCTATTGGGGGATAATCCTTGTACAGCTTCGATTGGGAGAAGTCGATTTTCGCATCGGTGCTATTGGGGGACACCCACAGGCTGGTGACGAATTTCTGCATGTCGGCCTCGGTGCCGGGGTGCGCGTCGGCAGGCAGTGCGGGAATGACCGTCATCCCGAATTCCGGCACCGCTACGACCGGCGCTGTGGTAGGCACCGATGTGCTCACCTGCGTCGATGTGCTGGTGGGTTCCGAGGTTGCCACCGCGCTGGTGCTGGTGGTGGCCGTGGGAGGCGTCGAAGATGTCGAGGGTTGTTGCAGTCCCAAGAACCCTAAGACGGCCGCGAGGAGGGTGGCGAAGATTTTAAAGATCATGACCGATTCACCGTTTCCGCGTCGGCGAGTTTCCAGTGGCTGACGGCCCCGTCCGAGGCCCGCTTCAAGTACATGTGGTCGCCGACCTCATTGAAGTAGATGGTGGATTGTTTCAGGTAGGTTTGCAGCTCCCGGTCCTGTTCCTCTACCTCTTTTTGGCAGCCGACCGCAATGGTGGGGCCCGCATCAATGAACCGCATTACGTTGTCGTTTTGGAACCACACCAGCACCAGGCTGCCCCGGCAGGTGGAGCCGCCGCCAAACGTGCGGGCGGTGTCCGGCACGTTGCCATTAAATTTCTGCTCCGCTTTGCGGAATGTGGTCCGAAATTCGGCTTCGTTCCCCTTGTACAGTTTCGACTGGGTGAAGTCGAGTTTCGCGGTGCTGACGGCGGACACCCAATTCTTGGTTACGAATTTCTGCATGTCGGCGGCGGTGGCGGGGTGGGTTCCAGTCGGCATTGTGCCGCTGAGCGGCGGAACCGGGTGCGGTTTGTGCCAGTCGTCGATGATGTCCCGGGGGGTTGCGGTCATGCTCGTCGATACGCTGTCACTAGACTTGTCGACGCCCATTGCTGGGATCGGCGCTAGCATCCCGACAGTCACGGCAGCGATGCCGGCGGCGAAAATCTTCATCTTCATAGGTTTTTCCTTACGATCCTTCGTTTTGCCTATAGTCCGGATTCCCAACTGCCGGACCATAGGTTTTAACAATTAGAATACGTACTAATATACCTACGCTATGTGCCATTGCCCCAGATCGAGGGGAGTTATCCATAGGAAAAACATATGACGTATGACCTCTTAGTCCCCCGGGTTGAGGCATGTTAGCCGCGCACCTCCCGCCACTGGCTGACCTTGCCATCTGCTAGCCGCTTCAGGTACATGGTGCCGTTTCCATCGAGGTATACAGTGGGGCGGCCCACAATATAGTTCAGGGCTTCCGCATGCTGTTCATCGCTGGCGTTGTCGCATTCCCGATGCCATTGAGCACCCCGGTCGGTCAGGTAGTAGTGTAGTTCGGCGCCCTTGAACCAGGCGATTCCGGCACCGCGACCGTTGCAGCTGCTGCCAGCGAAGGCATTGATGGCGTCGGCCTCGGGGATTTTCTCCTTCGGCGGCTTGGCCGCATAGTACTGGTGCAGCCAGTCCCAGTCACTGCTGGTGGGGGCGCCTTGGAATTTCAGCACGGTGTTGGCCCGAACGGTGGACTGCCAGTTTTTGGTGCGAACCTGGGCGATTTCCGCCGGGGTGGCCACATGGGCAGTGGCCGGCAGGGTGGTGTCGAGTGCGCTTCCTGGGATGGGTCCCTCGCCGTCGCCGGGTTCCCGACCGTTGAGGAGATCCCGACCGTCCTTTTTGGCGGTGCGTACCAGTTTGATGGCGGAGTCGGTAGGTTCCGCGGCCTTGATGGTCTTGAAGTTGGGGTCTTCGGGAATAGTTACGCCACCGGATTGAGGGGTGACCGTGACAACGGTGGTCGAGTCCGTTGGCTCTGCGGCTTCCGACCGGTTCTGGGTCAGGGGTCCTACGGTCGGCCTGGTATGTCCTTCAGTTATTGTCGTGGTGGGGGTCGGCGTCGATAGGCCAAAAAATGCCAGGATCGCCGTAAACAGCGTCATGAGAAACTTAAGAATCACAGCAAAAGCTTCCTATCAGTACTATCAGGAAAAATAATGTTCTAATTCCCAACGTACAAGATCAGCTTTTCGACGTTTCACCCACGGCAACGACAAAGCCGGCAATATGTACGACGTCCTGCATCGTTGCATATTGCCGGCGATAGCAACCATGACCTATTTGCTACCTCTTCCGGGGGGATCAGCGTTATTTCACCAACCAGGGACGCTGCCATTCAGAGGCCACCCCGTCGGGGCGCTTGAGGTAAAGGTGACCCTGCCCATCCAGGTAGAATTCGGGGTTGGCACTCAGGAAGGCCTGAACATCCTTGTCGCGGGTATTTGCCACTTCTGGGCAGGGATTATTGGTGACAAGGATCTGGCGGGTCTTGTGCATCACATTGCCGTCAAACCATACCCCGCTGGCGGTCCCATTACATGATGCGCCACCCGAAAAATGCTGTAAATCGGCTGGTGCATTGCCACCGAATTCTTCCCCAATATTCGGCAGTTTTTTCGGTGCGTCGCGGTAATAATCCCCGAAAAACATTGTGGTGGTTTGGGGGCGAACTACAGACATCCAATTGCCGGAACGCACGTCTTTCAACTCGGCTGCCGACACCGGATGGGCGTCGGCAGGCAGCACGGTGTCGAGCGTTTTGCCGACGGTAATATCGGAAAACCAGTGTTTTACGTCATCATTAAGCGGCACGATCGCACCGAAAAACGCCACGATCGAGGCGAGAATAGATGTAAATAATTGGAATACCATGTGAACCCCGCTTGGATGATAACAGATTATTCAAACAAATAATATCCTGATTTAATATTCTTTTTAAATATTTCCGCAAAACACCACCCCAAATAGGGGTGAATTATAATTGCCGGGCCATATCCTTAAACCGCGAGAAATGCAGCTGATGTGCCACCTGCACAGTATCAATGGGACCACCACGGTGCTTCGCCACAATGATATCTGCTTCGCCCGCCCGCGTGTCGTCTTTGTCCTGACTATCTGGACGATACAGCAACATCACTATGTCCGCATCCTGTTCCAGGGAACCCGACTCACGAAGATCCGCAATTTGGGGGCGTTTATCCGTGCGCGACTCTGGCCCCCGGTTCAATTGGGAAATCGCCACCAATGGTACATCGAGTTCCTTTGCCAAGAGTTTCAGCTGGCGGGAGAATTCCGCCACCTCCTGCTGCCGCGACTCGGTTCGTTTGCCGCTGCTCATCAGTTGAAGATAATCAACCACAATCATTTGCAGGTCTGCTACCTGCTTGAGTTTGCGTGACTTCGACCGGATTTCCATCATGGTGAGGCTGGCGGAATCATCAATATAAATGGGGGAATGCTCGATCGTGTCGAGCCGATTCACCAGCTTCGCCCAATCCTGGTCGGTCATCCGCCCCGACCGCATGTCCGACAGTTTCACGTCAGCCTCGGCGGATAATATGCGCATGACGATTTCGCTTTTCGCCATTTCCAGGGAGAAAATGACCGCGGCCTTGCCGTTCTTGATCGCGCAGGAGCGCACAAAGTCCAGCGCCAGGGTGGATTTACCCACACCCGGCCGGGCCGCGACAATAATCATTTGGCCCCCATGGAGCCCATTGGTGAGATTGTCGAGGTCTTCAAATCCGGTGGGGATGCCCCGGGCCAGCCCGCCCTGCACGGAAATCAGGTCGAGTTCGTCCATGGTGGGTTGGATTAGGTCGGCAAGCACGGAATAGTCTTCCACATGGTGCCGCTGGGCGATATCGAACACCTGTTGTTGCGCCATGTCGATCACGGTTTCTAACTCGGCGCCTTCGGTGCCTTCGTAACCGAGCTGCACCACCCTGGTGCCGGCAGCCACCAGCCGCCGGAGCACCGCTTTTTCCGCCACGATTTCCGCATAGTAGCGGGCGTTGGCGGCGGTGGGCACGGCCGACACCAGCGTGTGCAAATAGGTGGATCCGCCAATACGTTCGAGATTATTGTCGCGGTCCAGCCGGCCAGCAACGATCAGCGGGTCGATCTCCTTGTTATTACTGAACAGGTCGATGATGGCGTTATAAATGAGCTGGTGGGCGGGCCGATAAAAATCATCAGGCACGAGGGTTTCTATGATGTCGACCACAAGGGTGGGGCTCAGGAGCATGGCCCCGAGGACGCCTTGCTCCGCATCAATATCGTGGGGCGGTTGGCGAAAATCATCATAGTTTTGGTCGTCGCCTCGACCGTTGGTGCGCCCGCCTCGGCCACTCCAGCTGCCTCGGCCGTCTCGGCTGCGACGAGACCCCTCGGACATGGATGGCATGGGTACCAAGGATGCCGGGGGTTCTGCTGGTTCGTCGCTAAAATCTGGTTCGCTGGGAAAGTCGCTGCTCATTGCCGATTCACCCCCTCATTATTAGCTGTGGTTGGTCTGGTTGGGGAAAAATTTTCTCTCTATCATTAGTACCATCACTGGGCCCGCGCAATTGCATCGACCGCACGTATCACTCCGATATGTGAGAATGCCTGCGGAAAATTCCCCGCCAACCGTTCCCGCACCGGATCATATTCCTCCGCCAGCAACCCCAGATCGTTTGCATAGCCAACCAGCTGCTCTAAGAGCCTGGTGGCGGCATCCAGGTGGCCGGCCCGCGCATAATGCTCGGCAAGCCAAAAATTGCAGATGAGGAAGGGATATTCCGCCCGGGGGCCATCACTGTTATAGCGGTATATGAGCCCATGGTCGTCGCCAAGCTCCCGCACAATGGCCACCACCGTGTCGTGCATGCGCTGATCGGTCACCGCAATAATGCCCGTGTGTGGCAGCTGTAGCAGCGACGCATCGACGCCGGGGTTGTCGTAAATCTGCCTAAACGTGTTCCGCTCGGCATCGAAGCCGCGGCTAAAAATCTCGTCATAGAGTTGGTCGCGGTATTTCCGCCAGGTTTCGGTGTCCCCGGTCAGCGTTTCATGCTTTGCGACGGCATCCAGGGCGCAATCGAATGCCGCCCACATCATGGCCCGCCCATGGGTGAAATAGTGAAGCTCCCCCCGCATTTCCCAAATACCATGATCCCGGCGCTCATAGTTTTTGATGCAATAATCCAACAGCCTTGTTTGTAGCCGCCATGACTCCTCAGTCTCCGGGATTCCAGCCTCCCGCATGTGCCGACAGACCAAAAGAATCTCCCCCACCACATCGGCCTGAAACTGGGATGCAGCGGCATTCCCCACCCGAACCGGCAGGGAGTCGAGATAGCCAGGCAGATGGGCCAGGATGCGCTCCTCCAAATGGGTCTCGCCCCGCACCCCATACACAATCTGGAGATTCTCGGGGTCGATGGTGCGCACCAACCAATCCCGCCACGCCACGGCCCGCTCCCGCACCGGGGCCCGGGTGTAGCCGTTCTGTTCCGCCATGAGGAGGGAGTCTATGGCGAACGCGGAATCCCGGAGCCAACAAAACCGGTAATCCCAATTATGGTCGCCCCCGATGATTTCCGGGAGGGAGGCGGTAGGGGCCGCAAGAATCGCCCCATTGGTGAGCGCCAGGGCGTTCAGCACCATGGCGGAGCGTTCGGCGAGCCGCACCCACTGACCGTTATATGGGGGCAGGGGCGCTTCCCGAAATTCCCTCTGTGGCGCCGCGGTTTCGCCCAGGGTCCAGGTCAGTGTGGTTCCGGCCACCAGGTCAAAGGAGCCGACAAAATCAGCATTCCTGCCGGTGTGGTGCAATTCGGGCCCGTGGAGGGCCGTGACCGCCTCCCCCTGCCGGTCAACGAAGCGGAAGTGATCGTGCCAGGCTGGGGAGCGCGAGCCATAGTCGGTGCGGATTTTCAGATCATGGCTCACGGTGATATCCCCGGTGGTGCAGGTCACGGCGCGCACCAGGGTGGTTCCCTCCAGGTAATCCACCACCTCGGCGGTGCCGGTGGCGGAAAGCCATGTGGTGTGGAGAATCAGGTGATCGGGGTGATCCAGATAGGTGCGGGCGGTCATATTCGCATCATCGACAGTGATGCTCCAGCTGCCGTGTTTTGGTTCCCCCAAGAGGGCCGCGAAGGTAGCAGTGTGGTCAACCTGCGGACAAAACCAGTCAACTCGACCGGCGCGGGAAATCAGCGCCACAGTGTGGTGGTTGGCGATAAGTGCGTATTCTTCTAACGGCACGCTATTGGTTGGTGTGAACATTCTCCCTACCCGATTGTAGCAAACCCGCAGGTCATGACTTTATGAATCCTAGTCGAATATCGAGACGAATGCTTCTCCGCCACACGACTACCCCCATGCCTGAGTTTTTCCTTAACATGCCATGGGTTTCATGTTGCATATGGGGGGATTTTTCTACTCGGAATCAAGGGATTTTCTACACTTTGCTACCGGCATTATGCACAGCCTGGGGATAAAGTTATCCACAGGGACTGTGGAAAACGAGTGATCCTTGTGGATAAACTTGCTGCAAACTTATTATCTACGCAGTTCAGAACATATTTTCATCTTGTGGATAAATCGGTTACCAGCGGGTTTGACATTGGGTAAAACTATGATTTTGCTACTACCTGCGGGGAGTTATCCACAGGGTTATCCACAGGCCCCCCAAGTGTGGGAACCTTACTCATCAAGGAAACCTATATCACCAGCTGATTTTTCTTAAACTTTCCGCAACATGTATGCAAAAATAAAACGAGCCGGCGCTGAGGCTGGCTCGTTTTGTGCTGTTGTCGTTGGGTCCCAAATGTGACCGTTGTAGCTGGTTGTTAGGCAGCTACAACCTGGAAGTTCACAGTTGCTGCAATATCGGAGTGCAGCTTGACGTTCACGGAATAGGAGCCGACAGTTTTCACGGCACCCTTCTGCAACTCAATGCTGCGTTTGTCCAACTTGGGACCACCGGCAGCCTTAATGGCAGCGGCAATATTGTCGGCAGACACCGAACCGAAGATCTTACCCTTTTCCGAAGTCCGCACAGAGATGGACACGTCAGTAAGTGCTTCGAGTTGTTCTTTGACCTCACGAGCGTGATCGAGGTCGCGGATGGCGCGTTCTTCTTGAGCACGCTTCATGGTGGCGATCTGCTTCTCTGCGCCACGGGTCGCAACAATTGCGAGGTTGCGCGGAAGCAGGTAGTTACGTCCGTAGCCGTTCTTCACCTCGACGATATCACCAGGGACACCGAGGTTCTCAACGGCAGCGGTGAGGATCAGTTTCATGACCCCTGCCTTTCGTTGTTCATCCCACTGCAACGCCCGACGCTGCTACATCCAGCTACATCCAGCGTGGCAGTAGGCATAAAGTATGTGAAAAATCAGTCTGAGTATCAGAACGGGGGTTCGTCGTCTGCTGGTCCACCAAACCCACCAGAAGCTGGTGCACTGTTCCACGGATCATTATCCGGCGCTTGTTGCTGCGGATTCCCGCCGCCAAAACCACCGGTATTTCCTCCACCACCAAAGCCGCCGTGGTTGGGTTGCTGTTGTTGGCCTTGGTTCATGGTGCCCTGGTTCATCTGGCCTTGGCCACCCATGGACTGTCCTCCGCCCTGGTTTCCGTACCCACCTTGGCCGCCACCGCGGGATGCCCGGGTGACTTGTGCGGTGGCAAAACTCAGGGAAGGGCCAACCTCATCAACCTCAACTTCAAAAATGCTGCGGCGCTCACCCTCGCGGGATTCGTAGGAGCGCTGCCGCAGTCGACCCTGCACAATGACGCGCATGCCCTTCTTGAGGGACTCCCCCGCGTTCTCGGCCGCATCGCGCCACACCTCGCACCCCAGGAAGAGCGGGTCGCCGTCGGACCACTCGCCCGTCTGCCGGTTGCGGACGCGCGGGGTCGAGGCCACTCTGAACGAGCAGACGGGAATGCCGCTGCTGGTGTACCGCAGCTCGGGATCCGCGGTGAGGTTTCCAATGACGGTGATGGTGGTCTCGCCGGCCATGCTTCTCTCCGTTCCCGGTCGGACTCAGGCGTCGGGGCGCAGAAGCTTGGTGCGCAGGACGGACTCGTTGAGGCCGAGCTGCCGTTCGAGCTCCTGGGCGATCTCGGGCGTGGTGGTCATG
>ERZ773212.1233-NODE-1233-length-11819-cov-3.244050_pt1 | contig 11819 bp, 17 predicted proteins | sample MGYA00581005_ERZ773212 | MGnify/ENA primary metagenome ERZ773212 (study PRJEB29015, sample SAMEA2738154) | human oral metagenome | biome: human oral; feature: human-associated habitat; material: saliva | place: China | collected 2196 ... | reverse complement strand
TGACCTGTACGAAATATGTTTTTCTGACTTCGTCATATCCAATCATGCGTTGCCTCCTTTCTAGGATTTTCTATAGTTATTATCGAAGTAATCAGCAAATGCGAGATGTAGCACTTCCATTAGGTGTTCTCTTTCTGTAGGTGACATCTTGTAGAGTGCAGATTCGATTTCATCTAAATACTTTTCTATTTGTTCCATTGTTGAACTCCTTTATGATAAAATTGAGTACAGTAAAAGCACTTCGACGTGAGTTTACTGCCGTCCGACTGTTCGCTGCAGTCGGATTTTTTGTAGTGTCAAATAATTGCCCTTATCGAATCTTTTCTTGCTTTTTTAATAGTCTAGTTAAACGAGGACGTTCATCTATACCTAACTCAATTGCTTTTTCACATACTTCTATCGCTTGACTGTATTTTCCTTGCTTATCATATAACATTGCCAATCGAGTCAGAGTTTTAAAATGATGTATTTCTAAGTTAGGGACATATTCTCTTTTTATAGAGATAGATTTCAAATAAACTTTAATATCCTCTATGCATAATTGTTCAAAGGTGTCTGCAAGAGGACCGACAAAGCACTTAGTGTTATACATTACTGACCAGTCTGACTCAATTTTTTCTCGTAGCTTTAGGTGCTCACTTTCTAATAAGTACGTACGTTTATTCATCTCATCATACTTATAATGATCATGAAATTTAGATTTGGGATTATCGACAAAAATCCATTGAGATTTCATCGCTTGCCATAGTTCATCGGTGCCGCGATGTTTTAAAAATAATTCGTGATTATATTCTTCTGACTCAAGTAAATTCGGCTTAAATGGTTTCATAAAAAATGCAGTTAGAAGATTCTTAAAAAACCCCATATTATTTATCTCCTTCTTCGCGTCTATCGTTGATTACAAAAGCAAGCTTACCGATACATTTAAACGTTTCTACGTTAGCGATAATAGGGCTGTATGAAGGGTTTTCAGGCAAAAGGATAATTTGTCCATTTGTCATAGAAAGGCGCTTGCAAGTGGCTGTATTGTCGTCTATACAAAAGCATCCAATCATACCGTTAGTTACAGATGATGTTTTCTCGAAAATGACTAGATCGCCGTCGTTTATATTTGCATTGATCATGGAATCTCCCTTTGCATACTGTGCAAAGTATTCTTTTTTTGAACTGAACATTTCAGCTGGAAGGGATACATAATCGATAATGTTGTCATCGACAAATCCACCAGTGCCACAGGAAATGAAATCATATAGAGGTACTTTAAAAATATTTGGAATTGAATCATCATCTACAACTTCACCAGTAACGTCTGACACACGCTTTCCGGTAGGTCTACCATTTTTTATAATTCTTCCTTTACCGTCAAGTTCAGTATTAATATCGTCAATCCAACCTAACAGCCATGCTGGATTTACTTTTAAGTAGTTGGCTATGATGAATGCTTTATCATTCTTTGGTTCAAACTTTCCAGTTAGGTATTGAGAAATTAAAGCTGACGATAAACCGGTTGCGTTGCATATATCTACAGATTTCTTGTTTCTTAATTTCATTGCATATTTTAGACGTGATGCAAATTCGCTCGTATATTCCATATATTGCACCTCTTTCTACATATAATATAAAGTTTTCTTAGTAAAAAATAAATAGTTAAAATAAAATAATTAAGAAAAATTAGTTTTTCTATTGACAGCGCGAAGAGAAGTAGTATCATAGATTTATGAAAACTAAGAAAACTTAGTTTAGAAAGGAGGGAATATGACGGTTGTTAAATTCGACTATTCCAAGTTAAGAGGGAGAATAAGAGAGTACTATGGGACAGAGTCGAAATTTGCTGATGAAATGGGGATTTCAACTGTTTCACTAGGTGCAAAGCTAAACAATAAAGTTGGTTTCAAAAACAGTGAAATCTTCAAAGCATGCGATTTATTAAAAATTGATTTAAAAAACGCAGGCGATTATTTTTTATGCCAATAAAACTAAGAAAACTTAGCTTAGAAAGGAGCCAAATATGGATAAGAAAGTTTACGAAGATTTGTTGTATGTAGAACTGCCAAACCTAGTTAACAGAATTCTAAAAGAGAAAAGCAAGCCTACTAGCTACAGCACTGCATTCGACAAGGCTGTTTTAGAAATCAGCAAAGTTGTCAATGCTGAATTCAAAGCTGCAGAAGTTGCTTTCAAGATTGTTAGCCAGCAGTAGAAAGGAGTCGCAATGAAAACAACAGCAACACCGCAAGAAGTTATAGCTAAAACGTATCTGAACATCACAGATGTGCAGATTCTGCTAGGCATGACACGAGAACCAGCAAGAGCCTTATTCAAGCAAGTTAAGAACATTGAAAAAGAAAAACTTGGTGACTATGACGTATGGCCAAACATGATTCAAAAGGACAACTTGCTGAAAGCTCTGCACATCTCTCGTGATGCACTACTGAGAGATTTAGAACTACGAGAAGCAAACAAAAAAAGCGCAGTCCAGCAAGACAAGAGCGCTTAAGTGACATCGGCAAAATGTCACTACCATTTTAACACAGAAAGGGTAGAAACAATGAAAAAGAATAAATTTAGTGACAAAGCCTTCAAACTAGGAATTTACATTTTCTACGGGGCTTTATTTGTAAAGGTTATCGCATTCGTTCTAGGTGTGGATCTATGAGAAAGATGAAATCAATGCAGTTTCATTTCAAGAACAACGGTCGCTTTGCTAAGAGAGATGCATGGCTAAAAGACATTGAAATCGTGCCATACGACGGTCCTGATTTTAACCGTCAGTACGTCGAAGCTTTAGAGCGAGTTGAGAAAATCAAAAATCTAGATTGGAGTGCTGAAAAGAATGAAGACAGACAACCAGCGTAGAGAGTTCGAGTCCGCGCTCGAAACATTATTAAAAGCATCCGATAGCAAAGTCAAATCTGTAAAAGTGAATTGGGATGAAAAAGACACAGAATTTCGCGAGTCTGCAGAGTCGGTAACAATCACATACAACAATGATTACAAAAAAGAAATAAACATCGCTTATTGTTCATGGAAAGCAATAGCGTTTACAACGATTCATCGTTCATAAAAGGAGGAAAGAAAAAATGAGTGAACCAAACTTATTTGAAGTTGGATATCAAATGCAAAAAGAAGAACAACAAGAAACAATCAAAATCAATAGTTTAGAACTGGAAAACGTAAAGCGTGTTAAGGCGGTCAAATTAGAGCCTACAGCAACCGGATTGACTGTGGTTGGTGGGAAGAACAACCAAGGTAAAACAAGCGTGCTAGACGCGATTACGTGGGCACTAGGAGGTGAGAAGTACAAGCCATCACAGCCTGATCGCGAAGGTTCAATGATTCCGCCAAAGCTTCATATCGAACTTTCTAATGGAATCATCGTAGAACGCTCCGGAAAGAATAGCGCATTAAAGGTTTTAGATTCAACAGGCGCAAAGGGTGGTCAAAAACTATTAGATTCATTTATCAGTACATTTGCTTTGGATCTACCAAAGTTTATGAATTCAACAACAAAGGACAAAGCTAATACGTTATTACAAATTATCGGGGTTGGAGATAAGCTATCGATTTTTGACAAACAGGAAGCTGAACTTTATAACCGTCGCACAGAAATCGGACGTATCGCAGACCAAAAGAAAAAGTATGCTGACGAGATGGTTCAGTGGGATGGCGTTCCTGATGAAATCGTCAGTGCTGCAGAGCTTATTCGACAGCAACAAGAAATTCTTGCACGCAATGGCCATAATCAAGAATTGCGTAATCAAGTTAAAAATCTTGAAGCACAGAAAACATTGCTAGAACAACGCATTGCAGAAACTACTAAAGCTTTAAACGCAATGCAAGAACAAATGACCGAGATTGCAAATGATTTAGTTATTGCAAATACAAACGCTAAGGATTTGCAGGATGAATCTACTGCAGAGCTTGAAATGAGTATCGCCAATATTGATTCTACAAATGCTAAGGTTCGCGACAATTTAAATAAACAACGAGCACAGGCTGAAGCAGAGGAGTACAAACTGCAGTATGGCGATCTAACAACACAACTTGAAGACGTCCGTAAAGCACGCATGGAACTTCTAAACGGAGTTGAAATGCCACTACAAAATCTATCTGTAGATAATGGTGAGCTAGTTTATAAAGGCCAACGTTGGGACAACATGTCTGGATCAGACCAGTTAAAAGTTGCTACAGCAATCGTAAGAAAAACGAATCCAAAATGTGGATTTGTTCTCCTGGATAAACTTGAGCAGATGGACATTGACACGATGAATGAGTTTGGGCATTGGCTGCAGGAAAACAATCTGCAAGCAATTGCGACAAGAGTTTCTACAGGTGATGAATGTTCAATCTTCATCGAAGATGGCTATTCAGTTGATAAGTCAGGAAATAAAACTGCAGATACTGAAATCAAGCCTGCAGGAGCATGGAAGGCAGGTACATTCTAATGTTTGAAATCAATACGGGAGTAGTAAAAACTCCACTAAAAGTAATCATCTACGGTACGGAAGGTGTCGGTAAAACGACGCTAGCAAGTAAGTTTCCTAAACCACTATTCATAGATGCGGAAAATGGTTCCGGAGCACTTAACGTTGCCCGTTATCCATACCCAACTTCTTGGCAAATGCTAATGTCAGAAGTTCAAGAGTTTCTGAATAATCCACAAGGGTACAAAACATTAGTTATTGACTCAATCGACTGGGCAGAAGCAAAAGCTATTGAAATGATTTGCGCAGGCATGAAAGTTAACGGTATCGAAGATATTGGGTGGTCAAAAGGCTATACGTACCTAAATGAAGAAATGGGCAGACTGCTCAATCTTCTGACTGAAGTTATCAATCGTGGCGTAAACGTTGTGCTAATTGCACACATGGTTATCAGAACAATTACAAAGCCAGAAGAAACAGGCAGTTATGATCGCTATGAACTAAAGCTAAAACAAGCTAAGAATGGTAATAACTGCCAGCTAGTTAAAGAATGGGCTGACTTGATTCTGTTCTGCAATTACCGTGAGTTCTTAGTGGCTGACAAGACCGCAGGTACCACAGGTAAAAAGAAAGCTACAGGTGGTAAAGAAAGAATCATGTACACCGAACATGCAGCTACATGGGATGCCAAAAATCGATTTGGTTTACCTGAAGTACTACCACTAAATTTCGAACCGATTGCACATCTATTCAGTGACAACTATGAGGTTGAGGCAACTGAACATATTAAAGAGCAACAGCCACAGCACATAGCAACAAACACCGTTACAACAGTGCAACAAACTAAACCTGTAGAACAACCAATTCCTGAAGTGAATAACTGGACAACAAATACAGATACGCATTTATCAATTAATTCTACATGGAAGCCAACGCCATACACTGCTGAAGAAGAAGCTATCATGGCTGAACTACCTAAAGCGTTAACCGACTTAATGAAGTCTAAACAAGTGCACCCATCAGAGATTCAACGTGCAGTATCGATAAAGGGATATTTCACAAAAGATACACCAATCAAGAATTATGATCCTGAATTTATTCAAGGATGCTTGATTGGAGCATGGCCAGCAGTAATGGAATTGATTCAAACAGATAGAGATTTGCCATTTTAATAACATAGGAGGAAAAATAAAATGACACAGTATAACAATTATCAAAATCCATATGCACAACCTACATATGGCCAACAGGCATCAACACAACAACAGAGCGGAGAATTGATGGATGGAATGACAGTCTCTGCTGCAGATTTAGGAGACTATGACAAAGGGTACGTTTTACTTCCAGAAGGTACTTATGATTTTACAGTCGTTGACTTAGACGAAACCCGTTATCAACCTGGTCCAAAGAGTTCAGGAAAAATCGGACCATGCAAGCAAGTTATCTTGACATTACGTTTTAAGGATCCAACAGATGGTAGCGATGTTGATTTAAAACACAATTTATACATGTACAACAATCAAGGTTGCTTAGGCATGATTGCATCATTCTACGATGCTGTTGGCATGCATAAGAAAGGTGAACCAATCACATTTGATTGGAGAAAAGAAGTCGTGATTGGAAAGCGCGGACGTGCTGAAATTAATCACCGCAAGGGCAGTGATGGTAAGAGCGAATACAACAATATTAAGAAGATGTTACCGCTTGAAGCAATGCCTACAGCTGGCAACCCTACACCTAACGCAGGAAACTGGTCTAACGGTCGCTTCTAATGGAGCTTAGACCGTACCAGGAACAAGCAAGACAGGCAATCGAAAAGGAATGGGCGAGCGGAGTCAAGAACACTCTGCTCGTTCTTCCTACCGGTTGTGGTAAAACGGTCGTTTTCTCAAAAGTAATTGAGGATCAAGTGAAAGAAGGTAAGCGAGTGTTAGTAATGGCACATCGTGGAGAACTACTTGATCAAGCTGCAGATAAACTCCACAAAATGACAGGACTTACATGTGCTGTAGAAAAAGCAGACCAGTCATGTCTAGGCACATGGAATCGCGTTGTGGTTGGTAGCGTTCAATCACTTATGCGACCTAGCCGTCTTGCTAAGTTCAATAAAGATTATTTTGATGCAATTATTGTCGATGAAGCACACCATGCAGTTTCAGACACTTATACACGCGTTCTAGAGCACTTTGATCAAGCAAATGTATTAGGTGTCACTGCAACACCAGAACGCTCTGATATGCGTAAATTAGGCAGTCTATTTCAATCGTTAGCGTATGAGTACTCAATCGTACAGGCAATTAAAGAAGGATACTTATGCAAAATCAAAGCGCAAACCGTTCCACTCAAGATTGATATGAACAACGTTTCTGTTACTGCAGGTGATTTTTCAGCAAACGAAATAGGAACTGCACTGGATCCATACCTTGAGCAAATCGCTACGGAAATGGAAACAGTTTGCAAGAATAGAAAAACAGTTGTGTTTCTACCACTGATTGCAACTTCACAGAAGTTTAAGAACATTTTGATAAACCACGGATTTAAAGCTGCAGAAGTAAACGGTAATTCGGACGATCGCGAGCAGATTCTAAAAGACTTTAGCGATAACAAGTACAACGTTATTTGCAATTCGATGTTACTAACTGAAGGATGGGATTGTCCTGATGTAGATTGCATAGTTGTATTACGTCCAACAAAGGTTAGAAGCCTTTATTGTCAAATGGTTGGAAGAGGAACAAGACTTTCCCCAGGGAAAGAAGATTTGCTTATTCTGGACTTCTTATGGCTGTCTGAGAGACACGAACTTTGCAGACCTGCAGACATCATCTGTACAGATAAAGAAGTGGCCAAAAAGATGACCGAAAATCTTGCAGAAAGCGGTTGTCCTGAAGATATTGAAGAAGCAGAAAAAGAAGCATCTTCAGATGTACAAGCACAAAGAGAAGAAGCGCTAAAGGCACAGCTCGAAGAAATGAAGACACGCAAGCGTAAGCTCGTAGATCCATTGCAATTTGAAATGAGTATTCAAGCTGAAGACTTAACTGGATATACTCCTTCATTTGGATGGGAAATGGCACCAGTCAGCAAGAAACAAAAAGACGTATTAGAGAAATTTGGAATATTTGCTGACGAAATTGAAAATGCAGGAAAAGCAGCTCTTATAATGGATAGATTGCAGAAACGTCGTGATGCTGGATTATCTACGCCTAAGCAAATTCGTTTCTTAGAAGGTCGTGGATTTTCTCATGTAGGTACATGGGAATTTACGGAAGCAAACAATATGATTGCACGCATTTCTGCTAATAACTGGAGAATACCATCGGGAGTTAACCCTGCAGAATATACACCAAAAGGAAATTAGTATATGGAAGATAGATTAGAAGATTTAAGTGCTGCACTTGAGTATATAGACCCAAGCTTATTGAACTACCAAGAGTGGTGCAACGTAGGTATGGCTCTGAAATATGAAGGTGCATCAGTAGACGTATGGGATAGATGGTCATCACAAGATGGTGGCCGCTATCATGCAGGCGAATGCGAAAAGAAGTGGAATTCATTCATCAATACCGGAATCACCGGTAATACCATCTTTAAGATGGCAAGCGAAAATGGGTATATTTCTGCAGATTACCAACCAATCATAAAAGGTGGTGCAAGGGAATTGTTCGATGGCGAAACCATTGAATTTAACTACCGTGTCATTGATAAGAGCATGATGGATTACGAAAAGTTGCCTGAAGTCAAGAATTGGAATCCAGTTGAAGATATTAGAAAGTATTTATCAGTTATTTACGCACCTAATGACCACGTGGCTTATTGTGTCAAATGTTTCCAAGATCAGGATGGTAAGTATCATCCTGGTCAAAGAAACTATGACAGAACTGCAGGCAGATTAATGGATGAACTAGACCACGCTAAAAGGATTGAAGATGTGTTCTATGATTACGATCACAATTGTGGAGCATGGATAAGTTTCAACCCTATGGATGGTGGTGGTTGCAAGATTGACAATATCACAGATTTCAAATATGCGCTGGTTGAATCAGACACCCAAAATATCGACATGCAGTACTCGCTCATGACAAAGCTAGAATTACCGATTGCTGCTTTAGTTCACTCAGGTAACAAGAGTATTCATGCAATTGTACGTATCGAAGCATCCAATGAAAAGGAATACTCAAGACGAGTAGATTACTTATTCAAAGTATGTAAACAAAACGGATTAGATGTAGATACATCAACAAAGAATCCAAGCCGATTAAGCAGAATGCCTGGCTTCGAGCGTGGCATCAATCGACAGTACCTCATCGCAACTAATATCGGAAAAGAGTCCATCGAATCAATTAATGATGATTTACCTGATCCAGAGAGTCTTGAAGATGATTGGAGCAATCTTCCTGAATTAGCGCCATGTTTAATCAATGACGTGCTTAGACAAGGTCATAAGATGCTTATTGCTGGGCCATCTAAAGCAGGTAAATCATTTGCATTGATTGAGTTAACAATTGCGATTGCAGAGGGCTGTAAGTGGCTTAATAAATGGGATTGCGCGCAAGGTAAAGTTCTATACATAAATCTGGAATTGGATCGTGCGAGCTGCTTACACAGATTTAAAGATGTGTACGAAAAGTTAGGAATTCAAAGACCAAACCTAAGAAATGTTGAAATTTGGAATCTTCGTGGTAATGCAGTTCCGATGGATAAATTAACTCCTAAGTTAATCAGACGTGCACAGAAAAAGAACTACATCGCAGTAATCATTGACCCAATCTATAAAGTCATTACAGGCGATGAAAACAGTGCCGAGCAAATGGCCAAGTTTACTAATCAATTCGATAAGGTAGCGAGTGCATTAAACTGTGCTGTTATCTACTGTCACCATCATTCAAAAGGCTCACAGGGTAGCAAGAAGTCAATGGATAGAGCCAGTGGTTCAGGCGTATTCTCACGTGATCCGGATGCAATGATAGACCTCATTCAGATACCATTAAACGATGGTGTAACAGAACAGCAGATAAACAAAGCTGTATGTGATGAATGGACAAGAGTCATAAAGCAATACAGTCCAGAATACTACGAAACAATTCCGTATGATGATTTTATGAGCAGAAAACAGATGGGTGGCCATTTGTATGATTCTGTGACAATCAAGGAAAAACTCAATGATAAGCAGATTGAAATCATCACACAACAAGCAGAACTAAAAGCCTCACAAATGACAGCGTGGCGAGTAGATATGACACTTAGAGAATTCCCTAAACCGCAACAAACTGATATATGGTTCAACTATCCGATTCATACAGTCGATACGACAGGAGTGCTTGCAGATATACCACTTGATGAGGAAACGTCAGGCTGGAGAAAAGGAAAACCTTTAACTCAAGAAGAAAAGAACGATAGAAAAAGAGAGAAACAGAAAAACGAGAAAGTAGAACGTGAAACACAGTTCAACTTAGCGTTTGAAGAACTATCGTTCGAACATGGTGAAGTAACAATGCAAATGATGGCAGATAAACTTTTACTGAGTAAAAAAACCGTGCAAAGAAGATTGAATGAACTTAAAGAAAGATTCAAAACAATCGAAACTCCAGGCAAAGATTCTGTCATAGTCAAAACCCTAGACAGTATGGACAAATAGATTACTTGTCCATACTAAAAACAACCTTGGACAGTATGGACAAATTATTGCAATGTCTATACTGTCACCCTGGACACGGACAACCTATATATACTACGTATATATAAACGTCTGTCCAAGGACAGGGATGTAGGGAGATTGGACACAGGTTGGCTTGAAATTGCCAACCCTGTGTTCCAAACATCCCAACACCATCCCTTACGCGAAAACAGAAAGAAGAAAAATGAAATGGAAAATATAAAAAAGATTTTTTTGTTAAAAACAACTAATGGAAACTTTTTCCATACGGATATTTTGGAAAACGATGAAGTAAATGAATTTACAAAAATGTTAATAGACAGCACTAAGCCGTTTATCTGTGTTTTTGATTTAACAGGAATTGCATTATTTCTAAATAAATCGCATGTTATTTACTTCAAACTTTTGAGTACACACGATGAAGCAATTTTTACAGAAGACCTTACAAGGGAAGAAAAGCAATATCTAGATTGTACTGATATAGAGTTGAGATAAAATCATGCAGATATTTTTACAAATGATTCCACCGACTACTACGGCGCAACAAAAAAAGGTCAACTTCAAGACTAAAACTATTTATGTAAATAGCAGCGCAGTCGATGCAAGAAATAAGTATCGTGCTCATTTAGCTGCATATGTTCCTGATAAACCGCTTGATGGTCCGATCGCATTGAGTATCATCTGGGGCTTTCCTGCAGGTAAGCACAAGAACGGTGAGCCATGCACGAACAAACCCGATTTAGATAATGCGAACAAGATACTACAGGACGTAATGCAGGAACTGGGATTCTACAAAGATGACAAGAATATCGTTCAATTGAATCTCACTAAGATTTGGACTTGGCATCCTGGAGTGATGATAGAGCTTAAGAAAGTAGGAGAGGAATAATGAAGAATAAAGAAAAATATAATTTGGCACACTTACACATAGTGGAACGTGCCGAAACAAATATACTTGGCATCAATATAACTTGTGTCGAAATCGAATATAAAGGAAAAATCGTAAAAGAGTATGCATGCACTAATGAAGCTGGTGTGAAAAAATTTCTTGAATGGTTAGAAGAAGAATACAAGCCTAACATTCTTGATGAAAAGGAAAAGGAATACTTAGCTGCTGTGATAAAGCCATTTAGAAAAGATGTTGCATATATTGAAAAATGTATTTTTTCAATGGATACAGACTATGTACAAATTTCTACGAAAACTAATGAAAATATCAACTTTCCAAACTTCGAAAGAAAATCAATGTATACAGGTATGAAAGAAAATAGACGATACACCTTAGAGGAGTTAGGGCTATGAAGATCTATATCGTACATGAAAATGGCGGTGAATACGAAGATGAATGGGATAACGTCTTAGGGGCATTCACAACTTTAGAAAAGGCAAAAGAATTAAGGGATAGAAAGAAAAAAGAGAATGATGAATACTCTAAAAAAGTAGAACTTGCATACAGGATACAATATGAAGAGATAAAACTTGAACAATCAGGGCTAAGTAAAGAAGAATATGAATCCTATTGTGATTGTGATCTTGATGACTATATGAATTACTACTACATTACTCAAATTACTTTAGATAAAGAGAGTAGAGAAGAAAGTGTGAATTTAAATGGTGCAAGTTGAAAGTGGTGGAATGAATGATGTCCTTTATCAATTGTGCGGACATAACGTTTCAATCATGGATGGATGGCATCAAGTCCCTGCGCGTTTAATCGCTGAACACTTAAATTTAACAACAAA
>ERZ773212.1232-NODE-1232-length-11828-cov-14.148985_pt1 | contig 11828 bp, 9 predicted proteins | sample MGYA00581005_ERZ773212 | MGnify/ENA primary metagenome ERZ773212 (study PRJEB29015, sample SAMEA2738154) | human oral metagenome | biome: human oral; feature: human-associated habitat; material: saliva | place: China | collected 2196 ... | reverse complement strand
CTGGAGACATGCAGTATTTCAAGGAAAAGACGACTGACGGGGTCGTAGTGATGGGGCGCAGAACTCTCGAGAGCCTGCCTAAGCAGAGGGGACTTCCAAAGCGTATAAACTACGTGTTAACATCAAACGAAGACTTCGAGGCTGAAAGATGCATAGCCGTGCACAGCGAGGAGGAGTTATTCAAGGAGCTCGAGCAGTATGATCCAGAGCATGTATTTATCATCGGCGGAGAGAGCATATATAAGAAGTTTTACAAATACTGTGATAAGTGCTTCGTAACTAAGATGCACGCGGATTTACATGCTGACAAATTCATGGTTAACCTTGATGAGGATGACGATTTTAAAGAGACGTGGAAGAGTGAGATGCATAGTGAGAATGGTATAGACTATGAGTTCACTTTGTATGAGCGAGTTTAAGGCTGGGCTTTATAATCCAGCTATTTTTAGTGTAAATTGAACGATTATTAATGTGGTAAAGGTAGAAGAATGGAAGATAGAAGGATAGAGGACAAAAGGATAGAGATCAATAGGCGCCTTCGCGAAATACAGGACGAAGTTGCTCTAAATAAGAAGGAGCAAGCCTGTATAAATGAGATTATTGATGAGATAATCGATATGAAACACATGTACGCTAGCTTCAATGAGGAAAGACTAGCATACTGGGCTGGTACCGAGTTTGGCAGAGAGGTCGCTGAACTGAATGCCGAAAGGGAAACCTTATATAGAGATCTAATAAGAGATGCGGAAGACGGAATTGAAGAGCGAAGACACGCAATTCAGACGCTTCTGAAAGAGGAACGTGAGTGTGAAGATGAGCTTATGCAGATGAGGAGGGACTATTGATATGAGCAAAAATATAGCTGTAAATAATTCGCTTGCTAAAGATCATGCGGAGAGAATACGCAGGGAATCAACGAAAATGGGAGAGGTATCTTTAAGTCGCCCGAATGGACAAGTTGATGCAGGGTATACTGCACTAACAGATGTTAAGAGATGCTATGAGGAATTAAATACTATTGCACCGAGATTGCAGCGTAAGTTGCAACAGGACTGTGCCAATATAGCTAGAGTGGCAGAAGTGTGGAAGAAAGAAGACAAGGAAGTTGCAAGCTGTTTAACTATAACTTTCGAAGATATAGGTAATAGTAAGGTTAAAATATAAGAAGGGAACGAACATATGTCAGGCGGAAATAAAGTAATTGGCAAGAAAGCAGCTATCATCATGCTTGATGAGATGAGCAAGCATATAAATGAACTCAAGAAAAGCTCTACATCTATACAGCGTGCGATAGACAATATGCTTGAGGACTGTGGCAAGGGGAAACCTCTACAAGGCAAGGGGTTCGAAGCAATAGAGGAATATTTTAATAAGACATACAAGGAGCTTTTACACGATTTAAATAGTGTATGTGAAGTGCTAATTATAAGAAATGAAGCACTTGCAGATGCAATTCATAAGAATATATTTTTGGAAACATCTGGCGGCGTAACTAGTCAAGCTGATTTATATAAGGAAATAAAAGAGCTTAATAATGAAATACAAAGATTAGATAGACTAATGGAAGTTGGCAATAGTTCAGGTTTAGGATTGGTTCTTGGATTTGCCTCTTATAAGTACACAGTTTTTGAATCAATGGAGAAAAGGCAGATTCAAAAAATAGAAGAACAGATAAAGAAAATGGACGATTTAGAAGATCAAACGAAAAGTTTCTACATAGAAGTAAATGGACTCCTTACGTCTATCAAAAATAATGTTAATAAAATCTGCACTGACAAGCATTTTGACAGCAAAACGGGCATGTTTAAGCCGTCAAATCTAAATTTAAGCAAGAATAAAAAAAAGATAGAGAGCTCAGCAAGAGACATAAGGCTCAACATTGAAGCCCTTGATCCAGTAAACATGGCTACCGGAAACTACATGTACCGAAAGAACTTTCTTGAGACACCTGGTGTGGTTCCTCTCGTTTTGGAGATCACATATAACAGTGTGGATAATTTTAGAAGGAGATTCGCCTCTGCTGGATGGACTCACAACTATAGAAATGAACTAACGATTTACGAGTCTAAAATTGTGGTCAATATAGACAGCGGCAGGCAGGAGACTTACATACTAAAAGGAGACGTATATGTAAGTGATGACGGCTTTACTTCAAGAAAAATCGAGCGTCTAGAAGGTGAAGAATACAGATATAAGTATATTAACGAAAGGCAAGAGCGATTCTTCTTTGATGATATAGGTAGATGCATCAAAAAGCTCACAGGTGAAGGTAGAGCTATACAATTCGAGTACGACGAATTGAAGCTTAAAAAGCTCAGCACCGAATTTGACACTGGATATGTATTTGACTACGAGGAATCTGATGACGGCAATTCTTATGTGACCAAGGTATCTGACTTCTCGGGTCGTAGCATTGAACTTAAGTACGAAGATATTGATGATAAGTTCAGTAGGACTGGCAAGATGCATGTTCTCTCTGAAATTCACGATGAAATGGGCAGTTTATACTCGTTCAAGTATAACGATTTGTGCAAGATGTACACTGTCATCAACGCGAGAAATACCGTAAATCTTATAAATGAATACGATGGCAGTGGGAGGGTTACTAGGCAGATATTCCCGGATGGCGGCGAGATAACGGTTCAGTACTATGACATAGGTAGAAAGGCTATCGCTACTCATCAGAATGGCAGCCAAACTGTCTATGAACATGATGAGAAATTCCGAAGCACCGTATCCAGATATACAAGTGGGTATGAAGAGTTTACATACAATGATACCAATGATCGAACCTCGCACCGCGATAAGAACGGCAACATTACGTCGTATGAATACGATGACAAAGGTAATGTGATCGTGGAGAAGACCCCTGTGGGAGATGTTATTAAGACTGTTTATTCCAAGTCGGGCAGGCTTGTTTCGGTTGAAGTAAATGGCGTAGTAGTGACGCAGAATGAGTACGATGAGGATGATAACCTAGTATCCTCAAGCGATGCGCTGGGTAGAGCTATCGGATACGAGTATAACGAGTATAAGCTTCCAGTGAAAATCATAAACCCAGACGGCACCAGTCTTTCTCTAAGTTATGATGACAGAGGAAACATTGACGAAATCATAGATGAGCTCGGTAATACCAATAAATACAGCTACGATGACCTAAATAGAGTTACTTCTACAGTTGACGCTAACGGCAACCTGGAGAAGTTCGCTTATAATGCAAGAAATGAACTGACCGAGAGTATAAATCCGCTCGGGGACACAAGGACGTTTGAGTATAACGAAAGCGGAAAACTCGCGCATGTTATTGACTACGATGGAAATGAGGAATTTACCGAATACAACGAGCTGAACAAGGTATCTGCATATGTTGATAAAGATGGTAGCAGAACAGAATACTACTACAACGAGATGTGGCAGATTGACCAAATTAAAGACCCTACAGGCGCAAATATCCTATGTTTATATGATTCCGAGGGAAATCTCACTAATGTCGTAGATGCATCATATTCAACAATCAGGTACTCTTACGATTCCTGTGGCAACATAACAAAGGTTAGGGACCAAGAAGGATATGTAACCAAGTATGCGTATGACAAGATGAACCGCATGACCTCGGTAGTAATGGCGGATGGAAGTGCGGAATACTATGAGTACGATGCTTTCGGAAATGAAACCAAGTTCACAGATGCCCTTGGCGGTGAATGGATAAATGAATACGATGCAGCCGGTCAGAAGATAAAGTCGATAAACCCAATGGGGGTAGATACAGTGTATACATACGACCTACGTGGAAACCTTATCGAAGAACGAAGCTCAGGTAAAAGCATCAGGTATAGTTACGATGCAGCCGGTAGATTAACAGAGATAATCGATGCGGCAGGGGTGGTAACAAGCTTTTCATATGACAACAATGGTAATCTCTTATCCAGGAAGGTAGGAGATGTAGAGAAGTCATTTGAATACGATTCCATGAATAGAGTTACTAAGGAGTTTATCGCAGGAGCATTAACTGCAAGCTACACCTACGATGCTGCCGGCAATATAAGTTCTGTTACAGATGGCCTTGGAAATCAGACAAAGTATATCAGAACAAAGGGCGGTGATATTGCTGCTGTAGTTGATCCGCTAGGCAATGTTACCAGATACAGATACGATAAAGCCCATAGGCTTATGAACATCGTACAGGGTGCAGGGACTGAAGCGGAAGATATTAATTTAGAACTCCTTGAAGATGCCGAAGAAGTTCTAAAACTCAACAAGAAGCATAACAGCATAAGAATTACGTCTTACGCAAGAGACGTCCTTGGAAGAGTAACATCTGTCATGGATGCACTCGGTAATGTCGAAAGCTATGAATATGACCGCAAAGGCCTTATCAAGACCAAGACGGATATGGACGGAAACAGAACCAAGATTACAAGAACGCATCTGGGAGATATTTCGCGTATTACGTATGGAGACGGAGAGGATATAGAGTATTCATATAACGCTCTCGGACAGCTTAAGGCTATAAAGGATTCTCTTGGATTAACTAAGATAGATAGAGATCTCCTTGGAAGAGAAAGAAACATAACCGACCATAAAGGTAGGTCTATTTTGTGTGATTACGACGATGCAGGTAGCAGAACAGGTGTAAGATACGCTAATGGCAAGAACGTCAGATACATATACGATGACAGGGGCCTACTCACTGACATAGAAGTCACTGGCATAGATGGAGCTGCACCTAAGATGAACTTAGAGCACTCATTAACACCCGAGCCTGCGCCAGCATCAGTAAAAGCAACTACTACGGTATCTCTCTCATACGATGCATACGGCAGAATAGCGTCAAAGGTAGTAGGCACTGCTGAAACTGCATACACATATGACAAATGTGGATACCTTGCAAGCCTTGTAAATAAGAAGAACGGCACAGTTCTAGATTCATATGAGTACAGCTATGACCAAGCAGGCAACCTAGTGGCATCTAGTCAAAAGAGAGAAGGCATGCCTGAGGCTACTGGAAGCTATGAGTATGGATATGACGAAATAGGAAGACTTAATAGGGTAGTTAAGGACGGAAGTCCGCTCAGAAGCTACACATACGATGCCTTTGGCAACAGAACCATCCTAGATGAAGCAGGGGCAAAGACAGAGTATCTGTATAACAAAGCGAATCAGCTAATGAGAACAGACACTCCGCATGGCACTACTATCTTCGAGTACGACAAACGAGGCAATGTTATACATAAACACACGGAAGGTACACAACACCGCGTTTCTGTAAGCTATACATACGGAGCAAATAACAGGCTCATACAGGCAGTAAAGAATACTGACGGCGAATCGCTCACAGCAAGGTATGCATATAACGGTCTTGGAATGAGAGTATCTAGAGCTACAGATACAGGAAGCATAGACTACATCCTTGACCAGACGAAGATGTATAACAACTTGCTAGAAAGCATCCAGGTAGATGACCTAGGCAGTATGGAAAGTCCTAGCAAATCTGAAGACTTCATATGGCTTGGGAACGAGCTAGTAATGGCAGGTGAAACACCAATACTGTCTGACAGATTAGGAACACCAGAGAGAATAGCAGGAGCTTCTGAACATGCCTTCGGTTATGATGAATTCGGAATACCAGAAGCAACTAAGATGCCAGAAGTGGCTAAGATACTAGGAGCAACTAAGTTACCTGAAGTATCTGACGAACTACCTCTAGGCTTTACAGGATACATGAGAGATGATATCTCCGACACACTATTTGCACAGGCTAGAGAATATATGCCAGAAATAGGGCGATTCATGGGAAGAGATATCCTGAAGGGCAGAGTAGAGCAGCCAAGAAGCCTCAACGAGTATGCGTACTGCCATAACGATCCGATAGGGTTCGTGGATCTGAATGGAATGGATGCTATCTTGGTTAACAAAGAGATTGAGGGCGTACCAGGCATCGAACATATGGGAGGATTCTTTCAAGATTCTGACTCTAAATGGTATTACTTCTACTGGGGAGATACTGTAAAGGTCAAAAAAGTTGATGATAATTTTAATAGCAGTAAAAGCGATGTAACTGCCTATCTTAAGAGGAAAGACGCTATGGGTATGGATAACAAAGAGTATCGCGATGCAGTATACGTAAAGGGAGACTTTTCAAAGTCTGTAGAAGAAGGACAAAGACTACAAGAGTTTTATAATAATAACTTTAAGAAGCATGAAGGGGAAATCCCATGTCCAAACAAATTATATAATTTGCAGTTTCGAAATTGCACACAAGTGACCATGTATTTATTTATGAAAGGCAAACTAGAGTCAGGTGAGAGTGTTAAAGCCTTTCTGAATAGAACAGGATACAAAGAAGCCTCTGTATTACCAAATATTAACATGCATATAATGCAAGCATATTTTGGAAATTCTGCAGTTAATAAAGAAGAGTATTATGAGCAAATTAGCTTAGACTAAAGGGGGAGAAAATAATGATAAAAAAGATATTACATACTAGAATATTCAAAGTAACAGTATTTATATTTATATGCGCTGTCGTATATTTATCTCCGGGTTTTAGCTGGAATGTTAAGAGTGCTAGGATTGAGGCAGAAAATCATATTGAACAACAGTATAAATTTAAACCCAAATATATATCAGGTGGATATAGTTCAAGCTTAGATGCTAGTCACTATCTCCTAGACTTTGTTGATGAAAAAAACGATGTTAGGTTTGAGGTAGAAGTAAAAGGCGGACAGAGGTTTTTTATAAAACAAGTTAAGCAATATGTTGAAACAGATACTTATTTAGAAGAAATGCTAATCAAAAAGATGAGAGAAGAAATTTCACCTACTGTAAAAAAAGAGTGGGAGGGAGCTGCATCTGTTAAAGTTGATACAATGGGACACCATCCCTGGGAAGTATATCAGGAGCCAACATTAAACAATATAGAAAATTTATATAAAAAAGATTATTACATTGCAATTAAAGTAAAAAAAGCTGGGACAAAGCAAGAAGAGTCAGAAAAGTTGTTTGAAATAGTTAAGTTCCTAAGAACAAATGATTATCTTCCTTATGACATCGGAGTAGATTATACAAGCACAGATATTAACAAAAAAATTAGCATAGACAACATAGACCAAATAAACAGTTCAAACGACATCTTAACCCTTATGAACTAAAGTGCAGGTATTTTAAACAGAGATACTAGATATGCAGGATTCGTAGAGAAGTCACTATGGCTCTATGAACGTAATTACATCATACGCAAGAGGAAGAAACATAACCGACCACAAGGGTAGGTCTATTTCGTATAAGTACGACGATGCCGATAGATGACCTAGGCAGTATGGAAAGTCCTAGTAAATCCGAAGACTTCATATGGCTTGGTAACGAGCTAGTAATGGCAGGTGAAACACCGATACTAGCTGGCCGATTAGGAACACCAGAGAGAGTAGCAGGAGCTTCTGAACATGCCTTCGGCTATAATGAATTCGGAATACCAGAAGTGGTCAAGATACCAGAAGCAACTAAGTTACCTAGAATAACCGGCGAACTACCTCTAGGATTTATCGGATATATGCGAGATGATATCTCCGACACACTATTTGCGCAGGCTAGAGAATATATGCCAGAAATAGGGCGCTTCATGGGAAGAGATATCCTGAAGGGCAGAGTAGAGCAGCCAAGAAGCCTAAACGAGTATGCGTACTGCCATAACGATCCGGTAGGGTTCGTGGATCTGAATGGAATGGATGCTGTCCTGGTTAACAAAGAGATGGAGGGTGTGCCAGGGGTAGAGCATATGGGTGGATTCTTTCAGGATTCTGAATCTACATGGTATTACTTCTACTGGGGTAATACTGTAAAAATTAAGGAAGTTCATGGTAACTTTAATGGTAGCAGGAGTGATGTGACTGCGTATCTTAAGAGGGAAGATGCTATGGGTAATAATAACAAAGAGTATCGCGATGCAGTATACGTAAAAGGAGACTTTTCAAAGTCTGTAGAAGAAGGAAAAACATTGCAACAGTTTTATGATAAAAACTATAAAAAATATGAGGGGGAAAAAAGTGTCCAAACAGATCATATAACTTACTAACTCGAAATTGTACACAAGAGACCATGCGTTTGTTTATGAAAGGCAAACTAGAGTCGGGGGAGAGTGTAAAGGCCTTTCTAAATAGAAAGGGCTACAAAGAAGTCGCTGTGTTACCAAATTTTAATATGTATATGATGCAAGATTATTTTAAAAATACTGCAGTAAATAAAGATGAATATTATGAACAAATTAGTTTAGATTAAAGGGGAAAATAATGGAAAAGAAGACATTTCGGATTACAAAATTTAAAAAAGCAGTGATAATAGTTGCATGTATTGCTATTTATATTTACTCACCAAATTTTAGTTGGAATGTCAGGAGTGCTAGAAGCAATGCAGAACGTCATATTGAAAAACAGTATAAATTTAAACCCAAATATATAGCAGGAGTATACAGTCCAAACTTAGATGGAAGCAAATATTATATGAAATTTGCTGATGAAAAAAATGGTATTACATTTACAGTCACGCTAAAAGGTGGGGGGAGATTTTTTATAAAACAACTTAACCAATATGTTGAAAATGATAATTATTTAGAAGAACTATTAGTCAAAAAAATGGGAGAAGAGATCTCGCCAGCTGCGAAAAAAGAGTGGGGGATAGGAACAGAAGTAATAGTGAATACTGTATTGAATAGCGATGTTGATAGAACTTGGGATCCTAATCAGCAAATAAATATAAAAAATGTTGAATCTTATTATAAAGAATGTTATGCAATACAAATTAATGTGAAAAAAGGCAGTACAAAACAAGAGGAAGCAGAAAAAGCGTTTGAAGTAATAAAATACTTAAAAGAAAAGAACTACTTGCCACTGCATGTTGATGTCAATTATAAAGTTGACGATGGTGAAATCAAGCACTTTAGTATGAAAGATATAGACCAAATAAACAGTTCAAACGACATCTTAACCATTATGAACTAAAACACATGTATTTTAAGCAGAGATACTAGATATGCAGGATTCGTAGAGAAGTCACTATGGCTCTATGAACATAATTACATCATACGCAAGAGAAAGAAACATAACCGACCACAATGAATGATAAGGAAATGATATATATTAGGGAATTTATAAAGCACAATAATATCCACCAAACAATAGAGTCATTAATGTTTGGCACCCACTTAATATCAATTTTATTGATATTAATATACTTGAGATTTGCAATATCACCTCCAGATAAAGCTGACCCAATAGCACTATATATCTCGTTATGTATTCCAGTTATGTTACTAGTTATTAGTATATTGTTGAGGAAACGAATCTTTTATCTTAAAGAAAAAGAATTTGGTAAGAGTTTATATATTGTTCAAATAACCATATATATATATTGTTTGATTATAGGCATATTATTTGTCACGCTTGTTGTACTATGCGAATATGGTGCGAAAAAAGTTCCAAGTGCAATAGGATTTACTATTTTGGTTGCTGGTGTTACTGTTGCGAGTACATATGTCCGTGTAAAACTAAATATAAAGAGAGGGCATTATTTGCATAGAAAAAACATAATTAATGAAAAAATAATTGCGTTTATTTCCTCAGCGATAGGGATAGCAATATGTATAATTATTTTTCAATTTATCAAAATGAATTTTACGGGAATTGGATATGGTATTATGTCAATTATGCTAGTAACGGCATCTTCAGCTCTATCACTTATATATTATCTTAAACTAAAATATGCAGAACGTTATGGACTTGAAGAGTATTTGCCTACTAAATCTAATCCTAAATAATTTACAAGATGGAATTGGTAATTTAATCATTATAAACACGCCTTTAGGCAGAACTTGAAATAGGAGCGGCGCGATACTATGCGTAAGAAATACAATGACCAAGCCATAAGGAATTTCGTTTCGGGAAAAGGCTCAGTAATGACAGAAGAGGGGAAAAGAAAAGCATAAAAAGACAAGTCTGCGAAAATAAGTTTGTGTTTGATATTAGCAATGTGCTTAATTTTTTCTATTTCAAATGCAGTACAATGGAGCGATGTTGTTGTAAGGTGTATATTTGCTACACAGATGGCTATTACTGCAATCTGGATGGTGATATCAAAGTTCTGCTTTGGAGTGAATTTGTATTCATCAGCTGCTCCACAAAGCAAGGTGTACCAAATTATTTCAATAGGTTTTCTTCTGATAATTATTGATCTGATGTTTATAGGTGGTTTTAGAGGTCTTTACAGAGGCATAAATATCTTAATGCTAGTAATAATTGTTTTTTTGCAAATAGTGATATCATTTATTTTTGAAAGAAAACGAATTTTAAGTGCAATAGAAGATAATGATGGTATTAAAAAAAGACCTTTCGAAAATGAAAGAGACATATCTAAAGGGCTAGAATATATAGTATTTTCTATTTTTTTCTGTTAGCCATAAGAGGGCATATAACTATATTTTCAGTTATTATCATTATTTTGGAAACTTATACAACGATATGGCTATCAAGATCGCTCATAGAGCATATATATAAACTGTATTTTGCCAATAAGTACGATATGAGGGATGAGCTATTTAAGAATGTTTTATAAATGATAGTAAACTGAGGCTGATTTATCAATCTGCGGTAAGGGGGTTATAATTAGATTGAGAAAGCTAAATAATTTTTAGATATATGAGAGAAAGCAAAATGGAAGACAAAGATAAAATAGCAAGCTTCATAGCTAATCATAATATTATAAGACCGATTGAGTATCCGTTAATTGCGATGCCGTTTTTAACTACATTAACATTTGTTTTTTACATAATATTCTATATAGTGTCATCTGATAAGACATCTGGTGAAAGTGTGTTGTATATCGTTGGAGTTATATTTTCTATAATAACATTTGTATTTTCGATGTGGTTGCGTAGAAAATATTTAAAGGCGTTTAATGAAGAACCAGGTAAGAGCATGTATGCGGCTGAGGCATGGCAGTATACGGGATTTGTATTACATACGTCTCTTTTAATGTTAAGTTTTTTTTCGTGGGAAGAGGTACAAATAAGTCTACTAACATCAATATGCTTTTTAGTGGCAATAATTGTAATAACAATTGCTGTGACTATCATCGTTGTTAAAAAAAGAATTGGAAAGGGCTTCTATCAAAAAAACAAAGATATAGGCACCAAAACAATGAGATATTTGGGGTCAGGTTCATTCATTGCAATCATGCTATTCATAAAAAGCATTGTAATTAATTCAGAGGCAGATGGACTAACGTTATTTATTTGCATGCTATTAATTGCTTTAGAATTTTCAATAGTATTAGCGGTTGAATACTTTCTCAAACTCAAGTATGCCAAAGAGTATGAACTCGAAGACTATCTACCGACAAGACCGCATCCTAGCGAGTATACTGGGTGGCGGTAATAGATTCTGCTAGTACAATTGGACAAAGTGTGTAGAATCAAGTAGGCAAATTCACTTTAGCACTTATGAACTAGGAGTATAGCAAGCGCAAAAAGATTAGGAAGAAACTATGGCTACGAGCATTGTGTGCGTGTTTCCGTATATGAAACAACAGAGATAAAGACTCCTAGACGATGAGGACTAATTCGAGTAACATATAATAATAGTCATGTTTAAAGATAGGATGTGAATTAGTAATGGCAAAATCAGATAAAAAGAAAACAGGCACTCGCGGCAAGAATAGACGTGATGCACATGGGGTGTATCAGAGACGCGCGGAGAGAGGAAAAGCTGCATTCAGACCTTATGACGGAGAGCCTGCGGAAGAGTTCCGTAGCAATACTGGGGGGGACACAGGAAGAACTA
>ERZ773212.1231-NODE-1231-length-11831-cov-6.210428_pt1 | contig 11831 bp, 12 predicted proteins | sample MGYA00581005_ERZ773212 | MGnify/ENA primary metagenome ERZ773212 (study PRJEB29015, sample SAMEA2738154) | human oral metagenome | biome: human oral; feature: human-associated habitat; material: saliva | place: China | collected 2196 ... | reverse complement strand
ATGCAACGGTAGTTGAATCAGGAAGCTTGGCAATTTATTGCCGAGTAGTTCACTTTACTCGCTAACAACTTTCGTAACTACAGAGTTATCAATCCTATTCGAAATAAGAATTGTAGGAAGTGTATTATTCATAATTCTGGGACAGCTGATCCTCTTAAACAAAAACCTGAAGCAAAAATAAGACGAAGAAAGGAGTACTAAAGTACTCTTTTTATTTGCTTTATAGAAAGTGTTGTGTTATAATATCAGTATAGAAAGAGAGGGATGGAAATGTACATCAAGAAAGGAAAACGTAACTATTCTGTAGCGGAACACATAGATTCACTAGACTTGATGTTGGTGTCATCTATCAGAATTAAACGTAGATTATCTCGGCAAGAAGAGGTTGTTGAAATGATTCCAGTAAATTGCAAGTTGTCATTCCAAAACCAGAAGATAACAAAGAGGGAAATAAAGAAAAAGCTTGGCGAGATTGTCCAGGCAATTGTGATAAATGAAACGTCATACATAGAAAAGATAAACAGAAAAGGAAAGGAGAGACTGGGAGTAGTAGCAGTCCTAGTAATATAACATGGAAAATAATATTGTCATAAAAGTAAGTGATTATAGAGAACTTGCAAAATTAACTGTTTTAATCGACAAGGTTATCAAGGCAAGAGCAAAGGTGTTAAAACTGCAACCAGACGTTGCAAGAGCGGCTTTCATTTTGGCAGAAGAGAGTGAGATCGCAGATGTAGCAGAAGCACTCAAAATTCGTCAAGAAGGAGCTTCTCACCTGGTTAGAGAATTAGAAAGAAATGGAATGATAGAAACAGATAAAACAGCTGGCGGATACCGAAGAAGAATCAGATTGACATCAACTGGCAGAAAACTGTTAATAGAACCAATTACAAAGAAGATAGCAAAATTGATGGGAGAGAGTGATGAAGAAAAGAGTTAAAGTGTGTACGATTGAAGTGTATAGTGAAAAGACGAGATTAGTAAGCAATATTAGTGAAAAGAAGAGTGCAGAAGAGACGTTTGTCGGCAACAAAAACAGGGTATTACACGATGTTAAGAATTTCCTTAAAGACGCTAGTTTTTATAATGTAACAGCCAGAAAACCCATGGTCTTTAGACCGTGGGATGAATGGCGTTAGGTTTGCAATATATATTTTACTTAAATACTATTATTTCAGTAAAATATATGCTATAATATATATACAGAAAATATTTTTCTGGGAAAGGAGGAATTTGTATCTATCTTACTGTAAAACAACAAGCAAAACATCTGTCTAAGGAAGATTACATCACTATTAAGGAGCTTTGTCATACTGCTAAGAATCTTGCTAATGAGGCAATCTACAATGTGCGTCAATATTATTTTGCAGAAGGTGAATTTCTTAAATACGAGAAGAATTACGCTCTTTTGAAGAATAGCACTAATTATAAAACATTAAATTCCAATATGGCACAGCAGATACTAAAAGAGGTTGATTGCTCATTTAAGTCATTTTTTGGTCTGCTTAAACTTGCTAAGCAGGGAAAATATGCTTTTAAGGATTGTAAACTACCACATTATCTTCCAAAAGATGGATATACAACGCTGATCATCGGTTTTGTAAGACTTAATGGTAACAAGTTAGTATTGCCGTTTTCAAACAGCTTCAAGAAAACGCATAAGTCTGTTGAAATCACGATACCGCCTATACTTGTAGACAAACATATCAAGGAGATTCGTATCATACCTAAAGCAAACGCAAGGTTCTTTGAAATTCAATATACTTATGAAACTGAATGCGTTCAAAGAAACCTTAACCAAAACAATGCACTTGCTATAGATTTGGGTATAAACAATCTTGCCACCTGTGTTACGAATACAGGCGAATCATTCATCATAGATGGAAGAAAACTTAAATCCATAAATCAGTGGTTTAATAAAGAGAATGCTCGTCTTCAGAGCATTAAGGACAAACAAGGTTTTGGTAAACGGACAACTAATCGTCAAAAGGCTATCGCTCGTGACAGAAATAATAAAGTTAATGACTATATGAGTAAAGCAGCACGTATAACAATCAATTACTGTATCGCTAATGATATAGGTACTCTTGTAGTTGGATATAACGAAACATTCCAACGAGGTAGTAATCTTGGCAAACAGACTAATCAGAACTTTGTAAATATTCCTTACGGGAAACTTAGAGACAAACTCCAATATCTTTGTGAACTCAATGGTATAACGTTCGTTAAACAGGAAGAGTCATATACATCAAAAGCGTCATTCTGGAACAAAGATGATGTCCCTGTTTACAATGCTGATAATCCACAAGAGTATGAGTTCAGTGGTAATCGCATTCACAGAGGAATGTATAAAACCAAAGATGGCATTACGTTTAATGCCGATGTTAATGGAGCATTAAATATTTTACGTAAAAGTAGCGTTGTGAGTCTTGAGACTCTATACGGTAGAGGCGATGTGGACACGCCTATAAGAATAAGGGTTGCCTGAGTATTCAGGTGGAAACTTAAATACCAAACTTCTTAAATAGAGTCTTTTAGACTCTTAGAAGCCCATTACCTTTAGGTGATGGGTAGTTCACATATCGCATTTCCGTGGAGTATCACTCTAACACCAGCAGATAACTTAACAATCACATTAGAGTTTGTCCAAGCTAGACACGATTGGTTCAGACGTTATGTAACTATTATTTATAATGGAGAAGAGGTTGATTTCTCTTTAAAAGAAGAGGACGAAATAACAGAAAAATCTATTGAAAGAGCGTTAAAGTTGGTAGACAAATTTGATGAAATCTGCGAGATTGTTAAGAAGGCGTATAATCTGTAAAACATTTAAGTGCCATATAATATAGGCACTTTTTGTTTGCTAAAAAGAATATAATGTGATATAATGACGATATAAAGGAAGAGAGGAAATTTATGAAGAAAAACAAAAATAAAAAAGACCAGAAAATGGATAAAATAATCAATGAGCTACAGGCGAAGACATCTCCAAAGCTATTTCTTGTTAAACGGCTTTCGTTGTTTTCCGTTTATATTTTCTCAACACTAGCTATTATCTTCAGTTTTGCTGCGAACATCGTTAAAGTTGAAGGCGTATTAGAACTATCTTACATTGCTTTAACAATAGCGTTACTATCTCTAGCCTTACACGAAATCTTAAACAGAAAGATTAAGGACAAATTACTGGAGCATTTAAAGGCAGTAAAAAAGGCTATGGAAGATCTAGATATTGAAGAAACAAACAAAACAACCGTCGTAACAGACGTTGACGGCTTAGAGATCTGTTTAGTGACATTCTTTGCCCTCAGCGAGAAACCAAATCCCAATATCGTATTAAAGCTCTCCGAGAAAACAAAACTGATTCTAGTGGACAATCCAGTGGATCCGAAGGAATCATGGATATTGCTAAACAGAGAAGTGAAAGACGGTAAATTACTCATCAAAAAAGAAGTAATTACAGAAGATGAAGTGAAAAAGCTGATGCATCAAGAGACATTTGCAGAAATTATAAATATTAGAAACAACCTGTTAGAAAATGGAGGCAAAAATGCTTAAAGACATAATTGAAAAAATGATGGTAATTAAAAAAGGCGATACTCCAGAAGAGTATTTAGAAAGATTAGCCAAAATTTCTCAACAGGTAACATTGACGCTGCTTATCTGTATGCTGGTAGAAGAACGCTTATATGGAATATTTAAGAATATCTTGCAATTAGTTATCTTCGTACATGCTTTCTACATGATATTTATTTGGTGCTGTATGTATAGGGTACAAAAGATAATGGAAAAGGATGAAAAATGAGCAAAGAACAAGAAGAAGACAAGCATACAGAGATGGACCTTCTAAAGATGGACCCAGAAATGTTGCTAATGTATTTAAGTAAAAGCTATCCATTAGAAGTGCCTTTATCAGTAGAAGAAGGCAATGGCAATGCGGCAAGGGTAATGGCTAAAGCATCTGCCTATTATACATATTTAATTACCATCAAGACGCACGCAAACTTATTAAAGCGTACCTTAAAGAGAAAAGAAGTAGACAAGGAAATTGTTGAAGACATGCTGATGCGAGAAACAGTCCTTGAGTCAGAAATGACAAGAGCAAAACAAGTCTACGATACAATCTCTCGCATGTTTACGATCAGGCACCAAGAAATAGACCAAGAACTAAAAATGAGCAGATAAGGAGAGAACAAAATGTTAACAAACCAAGAAGCGTTGGATTTTGTACAAGAAATGTTAAACGCTAGAGAGCCCAATGTGATGAATCACTTGGCAGCAAACAGGGTCATCGACCACCAGCTTCGGGATCTGGTGAACAGGGCAACTAAAACAAAGCCAGAATACTGGTCAGACAGCGTAGAAGCAGACGGGCAAATCATTTTCGACCACTGGAATTGCCCGAATTGCCACCACGAATTTGAGCTAGATTATGAGCAACACGATTTCTGTCCATATTGTGGACAGGCAATCGACTGGAGCAATGAAGAAGAAGAGGAAGAAGATGAGGAATAAGTGAGAAATATCACTTATTTTCTTTTAAGCAAATTTAAGATTGTAAAAAATAATGATATATAGTACAATTTACAATGTAGAAAAAGGAGAAGATTCATGAAAAAAATATTAAGTATTTTGTTTGTGCTTACTTGCTTATGCACAATGACAGGATGCAACAATAATAAAACAGCAACCCTAAAACATAATAGAGAAACCGTTACAATCAACCATGAAGATGACAACATTAAAACTGTCGTTTTTTCTACTGATTATCCAACAGACGAAAGAAATTATAATGAAAGTAATGCGGATCAAGTAGCTAAAGAATACAAAGAAGGGTTGGAAAAAGATTATGGAAAAGGATCTATCTTAGATGTTAAAGTATCCATTAAAAATAGCATAATGACAATGGTAACGACAGTTGATTTCGAAAAAGTTCAGGACCTAGCAAAGTTTGGAATCAACTCTAGTTATCCATCATACAAGGAATTTGTCTCATACCTAAAGGAACAAGATTTTAAGTAAAAGAAAGGAAATTTGAATGCAGAAAATTATTAAGAAACTCTTGGCGTTGACTTGTATCGCAACGCTCGTAACACCACGTACAGTAAATGCAGAAGATGTTACATCCAACAGCACTAACGCAATAGAGTCGTTCCAGACAACAACAGATGAAGTTACTTACGCCCCAACACAAAATGAGGCAAAACGTTCTTTCAAATACGTAACGGAGTTTTCAGTAAGTGGAACAGAAAAAATTCCTACCGCAAAACTGAAGCTACCAGCGTCAATCTTTACAAAGCGTGACGGTTCTATTGGTGATACTTTCAAGATTTCTATCCCATCTAAAAAGGAAGTCGAGGAAGCGATTGCCCAAGGTGAAGAGGTAACATCACTATGGATGTACGAAATTATTGATGGAGAAGTTGTAATTTCAAATAGACGTCCAGTTCCTTCTGGTAAGACATACAACTTTGAATATGCATATCAATTAACGGATAAAGCTAGTGAATATACAGATATGTCAACCTCAGCAGAACATGTAAACGCAACAGTAGAACTCGATACGGCAGGAGGGCAGTTAACATCCTCAGCCGAACTACAACAAATCACAATCAACACTTACGCAAACATTGAAGGCGTAAAAGGCTCTATTGTAGGAGATGTATTTAAAGAATGGGATGATGCTTGGGGAGAAAAGCCAGCTGATGCGGACGCATACTTCTATTCTGAACTACAGTTCAAATCAGTAACAAGAGGCAATCAACCATATAAATTCACGATCGAATCCACAGCCACAGATGCAAACGATAGTTCAAAGACTTATGTTCCATACAAGTACAATATTGGAACAAATGGTTGGATCGACAATAATAGTGAAGCAAAAGGCTATCAATTTATTGATAGAATCGATTCTGTCCTTTATAGATTTCCAAAGGCAGAATATGAACATGATCAAACAGTTTCAATTCGAACAACTAACAAATTTATTGTAGAAGGCATTGATCACGAGGATACGCCAACAGAGCAAACGACGGATGTAGATATAAACTACTTCAAGGATCCATGGTCCGTCAAAGAAGGAAATTTTATTTCTCTTCAATACGGAGACAACATCTTCCGTGTAGATAAAGATAGCATTCAACAAAATTGGAACTCAGTAGGCGTAAAGCTAAGCGAGTATTCAAGATATGACTTGCAGGACTTCCAAAACGGAAAATTAAAAACATATAACAATCTTGATTTTGGATACTACATTTACGGAATGCCAGAGTATTTCACGGTAGAAGATGGGAAAGAAAGACTCCCAGAAAACTATTTCAAGCAAAACGTTATCTACGAACAGTTTGTAGATGGAATCAAGCTCAAAGAAATGGGAAGTGTTATTGATAACTTAACCTCTGAAGACTATCAGATTCAAAATGTTGCGTTAAACCCAAGATTTATAGATGCAAAATATGATTCTACGTACAATAAATTCAAACCAAATCCATTTTTCACACCAGAAAATGCATTTGTAGAGGTATATGCAAAATATGATAATCAAAGTTCAGAATATGTCCATGTCGCAGACTATGATGTAGCAAAGAATCAATACAACATTATAAAAGAAGGATTAACTTCTTCTGGTAATAACCTGAAGTTTGATAACAATGTCATTGCATATAAGCTGGTATCTAAAAACCCATACTACTTTACTGAGATTTTAGCGGGCTCAAGCTATGAATTGAAACATTCTCCAAAGGTTGACGCTTATATTGCCAACAAGGAAGACATTATTGTCCAGTCTGAAGTCCACGGCTACATGAGAAAGGCGAACGGCGAAGAGATCTTCAATTATACAGCTCCATTAGAATACGATTTTGCAAGAAAGACACAGACTGATGAAAGAATCCGTAAAAACGTTGCAGAAGTGTTAAATAACCGTATTAAGAAGCAATATGAATTAACATGGGTAAAACAATAGTTTTATAAAAACAAAAACCAAACTCGATGTAAAACCCCCTTACTATAGAAATATAGTAAATGCTTAGATTTAAAACTTGGAAAGCTTAAAGTTCTTCTTAACTACAGCATAGCTAGAAACAGCAGATGCGAACGTTGCGAAAGCAGAAAAAATAAGAAGAAATGGACTACGGTGAAATAAAAGCTGTGTATATCATTAGTTATTGAGATGTGACATCTAATGATATATATGGTCCTAAAGTCACGTTAAATGTAAAAAATCAATGAAATAGCATTTAACTATTCTAATAGCAGTTAAGTTACCAATCTTTATTACCAGTTAGTAGAGAAGGTTCAACGACTAGGTGGTTGTGCCACCCCTGTAAATAAGGATAACCGCACAAAATAGCGGGAAAGTAAAACTATCATGCGTTTATAAGATAATTAGAAATTATGTGAGACATGGCTTTATAAACAGATAGAAGAAAAATATCTACATCTTAACAATAATGGTTAAGATGAACAAATAGTCTACGCTATACCGAAAGGTATAGAGGTCTACCAGCAATGGCAAGACTGCTTTAAAAATTGCGAGTTAAAGTGAATAAGAGTTAAACTTATATGAATACAAGATTGATTTGTTATTCTATGTTATAATATATCTGTAGAAAGGATACAGATATATTGAAATATACAACAGAAACTAAATTATATACTAAAAACAATGAAGATGTAATTACGTATTTTGATGAAGTCAAAGAGCAATATAACTATATCTTGAGAAGAGTTTACTATATAATCAGAAACAATCCTAAATTAAAAATAAACCTATTAAACACTGAACTACAAAACAAATATAACATTAGCAAGAGAACTGCTAATTCTATTATAAAAACAGTTCAAGGGAAATTTAACGCTATAAAAGAGTTAAAGAAAACAGAAATCAGGCAAAGCCAGTATAGATTGGAAAGAATATCTAAAAAACTAGAAAAACTGATTCCAACGTTGTTAGAACTAAAACTAAAAGCCAAAGAAAATGATATAAAAGATTTAGTAAAATATAAAAACCTTAAAACTAAAGTTGCTTTCTTAAAAATAAGAAAAGATAAATTAGTCAATAAGATCAAATCTCTAAATTATCAGCTTGAAACGAATAAGTTCAAAATAACATTCGGAACTAAAAAGTTACTCAAACAAAGTTTAGAAGAGTTTCTAAACAAAAGAGACAACTGGATGATTTTTGTAGGCAGCAAGGAAGAAACAGGCTGCAATAGCACTTTCCAATTGAAGTATGTACCAAAAATAAATCAGTTTGTTATTAAAATCAGAAAAGATTTCAAATATAAAAACACAAAAGGAGAAGAGCGTTACGTTTATGGAAAATGTTTCTTCAATAATCATAAAAAATTATTAAAAGAAATACTAAAATCTAAAAATTCTCCACTAACATACCAAATAATAAAAAGAAACAATAAATATTATTTGCAATGTACATTTGAAATCAATAGTTGTAATTTGAGTTTAACAGATAATACTCAAGGAGTAATCGGAGTCGATTTTAACGAGGGTTTCGTAGCTATCTCTCAGATAAATAAATATGGTCATTTGGTTAGTATAGATAAAATGACATATCGATTTGGAAGTGGAAACAAAACCGAAAATGACTTGCTGTTAATAATAAATAGACTGATGGAATTAGCAATACATACTGGAAAAGATATCGTAGTAGAAGATCTAAACTTCTTAAAGACAAAATCTAAAGCTATAAAAGCTGAGTCTAAAAAAGGAAAGAAGTATAACAAAATGACACACAGCTTAGCTTATAGAACGTTTTTAGATAAAGTTGAACAAATATGTAATAGGGAAAATGTAGGATTGATAAAAGTAAATCCAGCTTGGACTAGCTGGATCGCTAAAAATAAGTTTTGCGATAAAATGAAACTTAATGTTCATACAGGAGCAGCATTTGTTATCGCAAGAAGAGGAATGAATATTAAAGACGTTGTATAAAATATAGATATTAAAAATTCCTGTACAAATGGATGTCCTAACTAGATATAGGATATACATCACTATATGGGAAGTTTAAAAACAACAAATGTAACAGTAATATGATTGTTGTGTGGCAATAGTCGAAACGAATAATATTATTGTTATTTAAAAAGAGATGCCGTATAGAATTTGAAATAATTCTAGTATAAATCAATGATTTATATATCTCTATAATCAATCTTGTAAGCTTATGTAAGTTTACTCGTTACGGTGATCGATACTGAAGAAACAGCTAGAACATCAAGCACAGACGTATCGTCAATCCCACAAGATGGTGGCAAGTGGTTTGATTTAATGCCAGCAGGTCTCATTGTAGATGAAAATAACGTTACACTAGAAGAAAAAGATGGCAGCAAGACATACAACGTTACAGTAACAACAAAGCAGAATTACAAAAATACAGGACGTACACTTGTTATCTTTGAAACCTCCGATCAGATGGAACATCCGATTCTGAAGTTTAAGACTTTATTCCCTTATGATAATATCAGAGACTATGGCGGAAACGTGTATAACCCAGTTGCTTTTGAAACTGGTAATAGTGCTATTACTGATGGAACGGCTGATGATGCCTCTATCCTTAGATTGTACAAGGAACAAATGAGCAATCTAACAAAAGACAAAGGAAATAGATTTATCTATGCAGATACAACGTATAACTTGTCTACACTTGTATACTTCTCATCTGGTCTAAAGAAAGCAGTAAAGAATTCTACAGACGGAAAATTCACAGCAGATACAATTGTGGCTCCAAACGAGGATTACTCTTATAAGCTGACATTTGCAAACTCAGCAACATCAAACACAAAAGATATTATCTTGTTTGATAATATTGAAAAATACACAACACCAGATGGTGCGAAACCAAATTGGAGAGGAGTACTTCAATCCGTTGATACAACACAAATGGAGCGACTAGGATTTGCTCCAGTGTTGTACGGCTCAACTGAAGATATCGATTTGGAAACATTGAGAGGTTTAACGCCAGAAGAAAAATTAGAGAATTTCACAAGATTGGATGCAAATTCGGATCTTTCAACAATTAAGACAATTGCGATCGACTGTAGAAGAAAAAACGATAACTCGATCGGATATCTTGGAAAGTCACAATCACTTGTTGCAATACTGAATATGAGAGCCCCAGAAAATCTCCCAGTGATCGAAACAGCGTATAAGAACTATAACGTTGTTTATGCTAACGCAACCGCTATTGGAGAAGCTGGTGCAGAATCATCGAACTATATCTTCAACGGTTATACAACAACGACCTATAAGATCATGGGTAACTTCCAATTAAATAAGCAAGACGCCACAACAAAGAGACCTATCCCTGGAATCCAGTTTAAACTAAGTGGTAGAAGTGCTTATGGCGAGTATGTAGATGAGATCAAGCTAACAGATAGCAAGGGAGTCATCAATTTCAAGAAGATTCCAGTTGGAAAGTATACTTTGACAGAATACGAAACAACTCCAGATTATTTCTTAAACGAAGAAAAGCATGTCGTTGAAATTACAGAACACGGAAGAGTGCTAATTGATAATAAAGAAGTTTCAGAAATTACAATCTTCAATACGCCTCGTGTTCACGCAAATGTAATATTTGAGAAGAAGACATTCCCGAATAAAGAAGGAATCTCTGCCCCAATCGAAGATGTAGAATTTACATTATCTGGAACTTCGGATTATGGAAATGACTTGATTGAAAAGGTGAGATCAGATAAGAATGGTAAGGTTGTCTTTAAGAATATTGAAAAAGGAACTTATAAACTCAAAGAAACAAATACACCTAGAGAATTCATGAAACTAAAAGACGAGTTAGAGGTTAAGATTGATGATTATGGTGTTGTGACAATCACAAACAAAGCAACAAATACAAAGATCGACACCGTATTCAATTACAACCGACTCGCTCGTGTAGAGTGGTATAAACTAAACGGAGAAACAAACCAACCTATATGGGGAAATATCAGCTTCCAAATTACAGGTACAGACTATGAAGGCGTACCAGTAAACACAAAGGTTTCTCCAGACTATGGAACGGGCAAGGTAAGTGTAAATATTCCAGTAGGAACTTATACAATTAGAGAAAACCAAGACCCTGTATCAAATGACAAAAAGAAGTTTGTACAGGATCCAAAGGAATACACTTTAGTAGTAAATAACGATGGAACGTACATCCTGGATATGGAACAAGTTGATGGCAAATATGTTGTTAAAAACATGCCAGCCGCAACAGATTCGTTAGTCATCACAAAGAAGTGGGTAAACGGAAATCCAGATGGATATATTCCAAAGATTAGGGTTTACACAAACCTCGATGATGCAACTAATTCTGCTCCAAAACCAAAGGCGGAAAATAACACAAGTAATAACGAAGAGATCCCAGAGCCAGCAGAACCAGACGAAGGACTATAAGAATAGGAAAGGAAATGAAATGGTGAGGCTATGCTCAGCTAAAGACCGATCATCTTTTGGTCAGTAATTAGTCGTTGCTTCACAAGTCTTAGGTTAGAGAAATCTTACCTACGTTGAATTGAAGAACCTTTAAGGTTACTCACCTACGGTTGTCGCCTTAGACCGTTGCTCTGAGTCTATGTATTAAGTTGGAAGGATAGCATTGAGTTCCTGTGTGCATGGATTAAAAACTCGATTCAACATTGACGAAAGGAAGTCCAATTCTTAACTTGGCAACAGAGTTAAGATAGGCACTACAGTTTGATAGGTACTGTCTTATAGAGTAAAACTTATCATCAACGAAAGGAGCTGAAACGTAATGTTGGTATACGTATTAAAACAAAATGGACAACCTTTTATGCCAACGGCACGCTTTGGTAAGATTC
>ERZ773212.1228-NODE-1228-length-11841-cov-10.554726_pt1 | contig 11841 bp, 9 predicted proteins | sample MGYA00581005_ERZ773212 | MGnify/ENA primary metagenome ERZ773212 (study PRJEB29015, sample SAMEA2738154) | human oral metagenome | biome: human oral; feature: human-associated habitat; material: saliva | place: China | collected 2196 ... | reverse complement strand
CGGCTGAGGACCTGCACGTTCAGATTGTGCGTGCCGAGGGTCTGTAAATACCTGTCATACCGTAATATCTGGCTGCTGTAGTATTTGGCTACTGCAAGCCTGCATATGGATGTGTACCCGCCTGGTGGGGAGGATGTTGACCTCCCCGCCGGGCGGGTCTTTTTGTCGCACTTTCTGCCCTGTGAATTTGTGCCATGGTTTAGCGGCTTCTGTCGTAGTTAAAAACCATGGCAGAAAACGCTAAACTATGGCACAAAAATCTGGGGATACAACCTAAACCTGTGGATAACGGATATTTCCATAAAAACAGCGAAGTTATCCACAGATTTCACGAATAGGCCCCACAACTTCGCAGAGACTTCCAGGATAAAGCCATGAATACCGAAAATATCCTGAACCCCCGAATCCCAGCCGTGCAACCCCCAATCACACGTGCAGCCGAGCTTTACTCTCTCGTGCTCACCCCTCGCATCCTCAACTCACGAGGTATTAGTGCCCGGCATATCCGTGCGATGGTAGCGGCAGGAATGTTGCAACGTATTCAGCGAGGAGCCTATATTTACACCCGCGATGCTCAGGCGCTCACTCCCGATGAGCGGCTCGCGGTACGGTGCATTGCCGCCCATCTCATGGGTCTTCAGGGGGTTTTCTCACACACATCAGCAGCTGCACTCTGGGGGCTAGATGTACTCAATGCGCCCTCAATCGTGCATGTGTACAGTACTGCCACTAGTCCGTCTGATAGGGGGCGCATCTGCAGGCACAGGCGAGGTTTTGACCCTGATGCGGTGACCGCAATACCCGGTACACCCGTCATGGCGACAACGGTGGCTCGCACGTTGCAGGATTGCGCTCGCACTATGCCCTTTCGGGAGGCGGTGGTCCTCGCCGACTCCATCATGCGACGGGGACTGATGGAACCCCACGAAGTTATCGAGGCTCTGCTGAACCTCACCGGGTACGGCGGTTCCTCCGGGCGCACTCTGGCGCAGGCGGTGGATGCATCCAGCGAGTCGGCAGGTGAGAGCCTCACCCGATGCCTGCTTATGGAACATGAGTTGCCTACTCCCATGACGCAGTACCCGATTTCGTGCGAGGGTCGTAACTATCGGGTGGACTTCGCCTGGCCAGAGGCACGGCTCATTCTCGAGTTCGACGGCGAACAGAAATATGTGGACCACCCCGGCAGGGACCGCTCCGAGGCAGCCCGCGACCGTGCCCTAGCCCGCGCCGGGTGGACGGTCGTGCATCTAACCTGGGCTGATATTTTTCAGAAAGAACGGGAAGTTATTGCCCATCTTCGGAGGCTACTCATGCGGTGAGGTGAACGCTACAAATTTCGACCATAGGTTAGCGACTTCTGCCATGGTTTTTAACTACGACAGAAGACACTAAACCATGGCACAAACCTGCACCCCCGCCTCCGCACCCCATTTTCTGGCGTCTGACTGGCACCCGACCCGCCATCGACCTGCCCGGAGGGGATACAATATATGAGGCGCACGCAGTGTGCGCATATCATCAACCGCGTGTACCCGGCTACTGTCTATAGTCGTGAGGTGCCCGCTATGAAAGGAATGTCTGTGCTTCGCACTCACACCAACGGCGAGCTGACCGCCGCAAATATTGGAGAGACTGTTACCCTGACCGGTTGGGTAGCTCGCCGCCGCGACCACGGTGGCGTCGCCTTCGTTGACCTGCGTGACCGTGAGGGTGTCACCCAGTGTGTTTTCCACAATGAGGCTGATTTTGAGCACCTGCGCAATGAGTACGTTCTGCGCGTGACCGGCCAGGTTTCTAAGCGCCCGGAGGGTAATGAGAACCCGAACCTGGCGACCGGCGAGATTGAGGTTGAGGTGTCCACCGTTGAGGTGCTGAACACTGCCGCTCCGCTGCCTTTCCAGATTGACGAGCACGTTGAGGTGGGTGAGGAGGCGCGCCTGCGCTACCGCTACCTGGATCTTCGCCGCCCGGAGCCGGCTCGCATTATGCGCCTGCGTTCGGACGCGAACCGTGCGGCACGTAACCTGCTGGCCGAGGACGGCTACATTGAGGTTGAGACCCCGACCCTGACCCGTTCCACCCCTGAGGGTGCGCGTGACTTCCTGGTGCCGGCTCGTCTGGCTCCGGGTTCTTGGTACGCTCTGCCGCAGTCCCCGCAGCTGTTCAAGCAGCTGTTGCAGGTGGGCGGTATTGAGAAGTACTACCAGATTGCTCGCTGCTACCGTGACGAGGATTTCCGTGCGGACCGTCAGCCTGAGTTCACTCAGCTGGACATTGAGGCTTCGTTCGTTGATCAGGAAGACATCATTGACCTGGGCGAGCGCATCGTTGAGGCTGTGTGGAACCTGATTGACGTGAAGGTTCCCCGCCCGATTCAGCGCATGACCTACAAGGATGCGATGGAGAAGTACGGTACGGACAAGCCTGACCTGCGTTTTGGTCTGGAGCTGACTGAGCTGACCGAGTACTTCAAGGACACCACTTTCCGCGTGTTCAAGGCTCCTTACGTGGGTGCTGTTGTGATGCCCGGCGGTGCTTCTCAGGCTCGCCGTACCCTGGACGCTTGGCAGGAGTGGGCGAAGCAGCGCGGCGCTAAGGGCCTGGCTTATGTCCTCATTCAGGAGGATGGCGAGCTGACCGGCCCCGTGGCTAAGAACATTACCGACGCTGAGCGTGCTGGCCTGGCTGAGGCTACCGGCGCGAAGCCCGGCGACTGCATCTTCTTCGCTGCTGGTGAGGCTAAGGCTTCCCGTGCGCTGCTGGGTGCTGCTCGTGTTGAGATTGGTCACCGTACCGGCCTGATTAAGGACGGCGAGTGGTCTTTCGTGTGGGTTGTTGATGCCCCCATGTTTGAGTCTTCTGCTGAGGCTACTGAGTCCGGTGACGTGGCTCTGGGTCACTCCGCGTGGACTGCTGTGCACCACGCGTTCACCTCCCCGAAGCCTGAGTTCATGGATACTTTCGACACTGACCCGGGTTCGGCTCTGGCGTACGCTTACGACATTGTCTGCAACGGTAACGAGATTGGTGGCGGTTCGATCCGTATTCACCGCCGTGACGTGCAGGAACGCGTGTTCGCTGTGATGGGCATTGGTGAGGAAGAGGCTCAGGAGAAGTTCGGCTTCCTGCTGGATGCGTTCAAGTACGGCGCGCCGCCCATGGGTGGTATTGCGTTCGGTTGGGACCGTATTGTGTCTCTGCTGGCTGGCGTTGATTCGATTCGCGAGGTTATTGCGTTCCCGAAGACCGGTAATGGTTTCGATCCGCTGACTGCGGCTCCTGCACCGATTACTCCGGAGCAGCGTAAGGAAGCTGGCGTTGATTTCAAGCCGAAGAAGAAGGACGAGGAGTAATCTTCTCTAGTCTTTGGTCGTGCGCCCCGTAGGGGGTGTGGGCCTGTGCGGCGTGAACCCGGTGGGCGTTGAGTTGTGCCGGGGTTGCCGTTGAGGGTGGGCTGTGTATTCTGCTGGTGCAGGGTCGCAGCCCACCTTTTGTATCAACTGGCGTGCGTGCCGATTTGTGTACTAACCAAAGGGGGAGGGGAGCATGCGTATTCTGATTGCCGGCCCGAGCGGTAGCGGTAAGACGACGTTCGCGGCGCGGTTGGGGCGCATCCTGAATATTCCGCATACGGAGATGGATTCGTTGCATTGGGGTCCGGACTGGACTCCGCGCCCTAGTTTTGAGGCGGATGTTCAGGCGCTCATTGAGCGGCCCGCGTGGATTACGGAGTGGCAGTATCCGCAGGTGCGTGGCCGTCTGCTGGAGCGTGCGGATGTGGTGATTTATCTGCGCTATAGCCGCGCGGTGGTGATGTGGCGTGTGGTTCGCCGGACGGTGCGCCGCGCGGTGACGGGGCAGAAGCTCTGGGCGGATAATGTGGAGCCGCCGCTGTGGAATATTCTGCGCGACCCGGACAACATGATTCGGTACACGTGGAGGAGCTACCCGCACGTCGGGGAGCTGCTGGCGGAGGCTCGCGGGCAGCATCTGCAGAAGCGTTTTATTGAGTTCCGTACCCCGCGGGCGGCGAACCAGTTTTTGCGTGCCGTGCAGCTGCGCGGTGTACTCTGAGGCTGTTGCTTCTAGAACTGCGGCTCCCCTAAACCAGCCGCGTCTAAAACAGCTACCGAGCGCGGTGTCGAAAGAGATATATGAGCCCGGTGAAAGCCGGCTCCAAGTTGAAAGGTGAACGATGCGAGTAGTTATTCAGCGCGTGACCCGCGCGGCGGTGCGCGTGGCGGGTGAAACGGTCGGCGCGATTGAGCAGCCCGGCTACCTGGTGCTGGTCGGTATCACGCACGGTGACGGTGCGGCACAGATTGCGAAGCTTGCCGATAAGACCGCGAACCTGCGCCTGCTGGAGGGGGAGAAGTCCCTACTCGATGAGGGCGCACCCGTGTTGGCGGTCAGCCAGTTCACCCTGTACGGGGATGCGAAGAAGGGTCGCCGCCCCTCCTGGTCTGCTGCGGCGCCGGGTCCGGTGAGTGAGCCGCTGTTCAACGATTACGTTCAGGCGTTGCGTGAGCGTGGCCTGCACGTGGAGACCGGCGTGTTCGGCGCAGACATGCAGGTGGAGCTCGTCAACGACGGCCCGGTGACCCTGATTCTCGACAGCGAGACCCTCTAAGGGCGGCGCTTTCGATAGGTTAGTAGATTGCCCAGGGGTTTAAAACCCACGGCGAAGACACTAACCTATCGAAACCCCATCGAAAACCCGTGTGGCGTCACGCCGCGAGCTAAATCCGCACCCGTAAGTCCATACTCCGCGCCCACCTCAAGCCTGCGAAACGATAGAGTAAGACTATGGCTGATTCCCTCTTTGATCTTGAGCTGCCCGATGACGGGGACCGCGTGAGCCTGATTGGCGCGCCCGCCGAGGAGCCCACCTCCTCGCGCGCCTCTGCGCCGCGTGCGCGCTCGGCCCGTTCGGCGTCCCGCGCACCCCTGGCTGTGCGTATGCGTCCGCGCACTATTGATGAGGTTCTCGGCCAGGAGCATCTGCTGACTCCGGGTGCGCCTTTGCGCGTGTTGGCGGGGGAAAACGCCGGCCCGGCTGGTCCCTCCTCGGTGATTCTGTACGGCCCGCCGGGTACGGGTAAGACCACCCTGGCGCATGTGATTGCGCGCGCGCCGGGTCGCAAGTTCGTGGAACTTTCGGCGATTACCGCGGGCGTGAAGGACGTTCGCGCGGTCATGGATCAGGCGCTGCTCGACCGCGACATGTACGGCACGACCACCGTGCTATTCCTGGATGAGATTCACCGTTTCACGAAGGCTCAGCAGGATGCGCTCCTGCCCGGCGTGGAGAACCGCTGGGTGATTCTGGTGGCGGCTACGACGGAGAACCCGTCGTTCAGCATTATTTCGCCGCTGCTCTCGCGCTCGCTGCTGTTGCGGGTTCATTCGCTGGAGCAGTCCGATATTGAGCATCTGATTGATCGTGCGCTGGCTGATCCGCGCGGTTTTGGTGGTGCGGCGGTCATTGATGCGGATGCGCGCGCCCACCTCGCGGCGGTTTCCGGAGGCGACGCTCGCCGCTCCCTGACCTCCCTGGAGGCGGCGGCTGCGATTGCGTTTAGTGAGGCTGAAGCTGCGGGAAATACCACAGCAGAAACCAGCCCCGCAGAAACTGATGTAGCAGAACCCACCTCTGAAGAGGCTGACCTCGCTGACCCCGATACCGCCAACTCGTCCGAGGATTCAGTGCGCTCAGCAGACCCGGCGGGGGAGAAGTCCCTGGAACCCGCCGCCCCTGTCCGCATCACCTTGGCGCATGCTACGGAGGCGGTGGACCGCGCCGCGATTCGTTACGACCGTTCGGGTGACCAGCATTATGACGTGGTGAGCGCGTTCATTAAGTCCATGCGCGGCTCTGACGCGGACGCCGCGGTGCACTATCTGGCGCGCATGTTGGAGGGCGGCGAGGATCCGCGTTTCGTGGCTCGCCGCATCATGATTTTGGCGAGCGAGGACATTGGTTTGGCTGATCCGCAGGCGTTGCAGGTGGCGACGGCTGCGGCGCAGTCGGTGGCGCTGGTGGGCATGCCGGAGGCTCGTATTATCCTGTCGCAGGCGGTGATTTATTGTGCGCTCGCGCCGAAGTCGAATGCCGCATATAACGCGATTAACCGCGCGATTGCGGATGTGCGTGCGGGCGCGTCGGGTCAGGTTCCGGTGCATCTGCGTGACGCCCACTATGCGGGGGCTAAGCAGTTTGGTCACGGCGACGGCTACATTTATGCGCATGATGCGCCGGGTCATGTGGCGGCTCAACAGTACCTGCCGAATACCCTGCGCGGCACGGTCTACTATGAGCCGACTCAGCATGGTTTTGAGCGTACGTTGACGGAGCGTCGTGAGCGTATCCGCAGGATTCTTGACGGCGGCAACTAGCCGCGCTGGCTCATCCCCCAAACCAGCCGCGCAGATTCATCGCCCAAACCAGCCCGCGCGCGGATTCATCATGCAAGCTAGCCACCAAACTAGCCGCGCGTGAGGGCTCGCCGGGCAGTTTACCCGCCCCGCCTAAAAGAGGGTAAACAGAAAGCGGTGCGTAGTACCTCGGTAGTACTGCGCACCGCGTCAGAGTTTTGAGTTGTGATAGACGTCTTGGCTGTCGGCCTTCCCGGAAGGGCGGACGCCAAGCTTGTTATGGTTTCTAGTCTAGGCGATATGGGGGTCTGATTCAAGCTATTCCCATAAAGACACAGGTTAAAAATAACGAAATGATTACAATCCCACATCTCGGCGCCGCAATTTTTCGGAGAATTCGCATCTAAATAGCGCTGACGGGTGCAAATATTTTCTGTGGGGGTCGTGTGGGTAAGTATTAAAAACCCACACGCACAGTGATTTGAACCAAAGATTTCCCAAAAGGCTGGTAAAGCCCGGGTGCATCCGGTAAGCTTGACGGGTCTGGCAATTACTATGCCCGCATTCGTGCGGGCGTCAGTAATGTAGCTGCGGGGTACTCTGCCCCGAGCTCTCCGCCCCACCGCCGTACAGCAACGACCGAACCGGTCGCGTACGGATTCCGGCGGGGTCAACCGAGGAGGCCAGTATTCAACAGACCGAGGCCCCACCCGTGAGGGTGCAGGAGCCTCACATAGAAAGGTAGATTGTGGCTAAGCACAACCGCACCCGCCGTACCGTGCGTCAGTCCCGTGCCCTGGGCATTGCACTGACCCCGAAGGCAGAAAAGTACCTCGAGCGTCGTCCTTACGGCCCCGGCCAGCACGGCCGTGCCCGCAAGAAGGCTGACTCCAACTACGCTACCCAGCTGAAGGAAAAGCAGCGTCTGCGCGCTCAGTACAACATCCGCGAGGCACAGATGCGCCGCGCATACCTCGAGGCAAAGCGTACCGAGGGCCAGACCGGTAAGAACATGGTCGAGCTGCTCGAGACCCGCCTCGACGCTCTGGTTCTGCGTGCAGGCTTCGCCCGCACCATTGCACAGGCACGTCAGATGGTTGTTCACCGTCACATCATGGTTGACGGCGTTCGCGTGGACCGCCCCTCGTTCCACGTCAAGCCCGGCCAGCTGATCCACGTTCACCCCAAGGCTGAGAAGACCACCCCCTTCCAGGCTGCGGCTGCAGGTGAGAACCAGGCAGTTCTGCCCGAGGTTCCCGCATACCTGAACGTTGAGATCGAGAAGCTGCACGCAAAGCTTGAGCGCAAGCCCAAGCGCGAAGAGATCCCCGTGATCTGCGACGAGCAGCTGGTCGTTGAGTACTACTCGCGTCTGGCATAATCTCGATTTTTCGAGAAGCAACCCGTCCTGCACCGTTCGGTGGGGGCGGGTTGTTCCCGTTTAACGCGTGGGTTTTTGGGGCTTATACACTACAGGGCTGTGGCGCTGCAGAACCTGTGAATCTTCCGTCGCTGGGAGTTTCATGAGAGTTTAGGGGGCGCTTGAAGGATTTTTCGACTAAAATAGGGGATTGAGCTGTGTATATAGTCCTGAACTGTATGCACGATCCGGCTGCGCGCCACGGTGGCGTCCAGCCTTGTACGACTATTGATAAGCATCATGCATTGAGCGGAATGGGGTTATAGATGACCGGCGGAGATATTGCGGGCCTGATTGCAGCAGGAGTTTTTGCGATTCTGGTGGCTCTGCTTGCGCTACCCATTATTCGCCTGACCAAGGTGTTTGATGAGCTTATCGTGACGATTCGTTCGCTGAACCAGAGCACCGGTCCCCTCATCGAAGAGGTGACCCGCACTGTGGTGACCACCAATGAGCAGCTGGAGAAGGTTGACGACATCACCTCGAACGTTTCGGATGCGTCCGCTAACGTTTCTGCACTGTCCTCGCTGGTGACCTCGACTGTGGGTCAGCCGCTGATTAAGGTTGCCTCCTTCTCGTACGGTGTGCGTCAGGCATTCCGCGGCGGTAAGTCCGGCGATGCACACGGCACCGCCAACACTGGTAGCACTGGCGGCCAGTACGGTTCGGCACAGTCCTCTTACTCTGCAGGCGGTGAGAACTAATGGGTCTGCTTCGTTCAGCTCTTCTGCTCGGCGCCGGCGCGGCGGTTGGTTACTTCGCTTCCAGGCGTTCCGCCTCTGAACCTGCTCAGCGTACCCCCGGCAGCGCCCTGCTCATGCGTGAGCACGGTGAGCTTGCCCTCAACCCGGAGTCTCAGATGGGAAAGTTCTTCGATTCGCCGATTGGCAAGCCCCTGCAGCCGTATGCGTTGCGTGCTGTTGAGTTCGCCGCCCGCGTGCGTGAGGGCATGCAGGAGAAGGAGATGGAGCTCAATGCTAAGGTGGAGCGCCAGAAGCAGGATCTGCGTCCTGGCTCCCTGGATACGTGGGACCGTCAGATGAGCTCGGCTGAGATTGAGTCCACGAACCGCCGTCTGGCTGAGCGTGAACTCATTGAGGTGGAGGCTGAGATCGCCTCCTTGGAAGAGGCTCAGAAGCGAGCGCGTGAGCAGCGTATTGCGCGTGACCGTCAGCTCGGTGACGGCTTCTTCAACTAGGTTTTAAAAGATGGTGTTTTCGCCCGTAAACCACGGTACGAGGGTGGCTCGATTAGCCATTTTGCTCTCGGGCAGGCACCATAGGTCAGTAGACTAATTTAGAATTTCGCACAGATTACTCTAAGGAACGAGATGCTCTCACAGGAGATTTCTAAGCGTTGGATCGATTTCTTCGCTTCCCGCGGCCATACTGTGGTGCCTTCGGCATCGCTGATTTCGAACGAGCCCGGCGCTATGTTCACCATCGCCGGTATGGTGCCGTTCATTCCCTACTTCCTGGGCCGTGAGACCCCTCCGTTCTCCCGCGCGACCAGCGTGCAGAAGTGCATCCGCACCCTGGACATTGAAGAGGTCGGTAAGACTGCGCGTCACGGTACCTTCTTCCAGATGGCTGGTAACTTCTCGTTCGGTGATTACTTCAAGGAGCAGGCGATTCCGTTTGCTTACGAGCTGCTGACCACCCCTCAGGATAAGGGTGGTTTCGGCCTGGATCCGGAGCGTCTGTGGGTCACCATTTATGAGGGTGACGATGAGGCTTTCGACATTTGGCACAACAAGGTGGGCTTCCCGGCTGAGCGTATTCAGCGTATGGGCATGAAGGAAAACTACTGGTCCACCGGTCAGCCCGGCCCCGCAGGCCCCGACTCGGAGATCTTCTACGACCGTGGCCCCGCGTATGGTAAGGAAGGCGGCCCGGCGGCTGACGACGACCGTTACATTGAGATTTGGAACCTCGTGTTCATGCAGTACCAGCGTGGCGAGGGCATCGGTAAGGATGACTTCGAGATTCTGGGTGACCTGCCGAAGAAGAACATCGATACCGGTCTGGGCGTTGAGCGTCTTGCCATGCTGCTGCAGGGTGTTGAGAACTTCTACGAGACCGACCAGGTTCGCCCCGTTCTGGATGCTGCTTCTAAGCTGTCCGGTAAGAAGTACCACGGCTCTGAGTCCGCTGAGGACGAGGGCTACGAGGACGACGTGCGTATGCGCGTGGTTGCGGACCACATCCGCTCTTCGCTGATGCTGATTGCTGATGGCGTGACCCCCTCGAACGAGGGTCGCGGCTACATTCTGCGCCGTCTGATGCGCCGTGCGATTCGTGCGATGCGTCTGCTGGGCGTTACTGAGCCCTGCCTGCCCGTGCTGTTCCCGGCTTCGCGTGATGCGATGAAGGGTGCTTTCCCGTACGTTGCTGACGACTTCGAGCGTATTTCCCGTATTGCGTACGCTGAGGAGAAGGCGTTCCTGCACACCATTGAGACCGGTACTGAGCGTCTGGAAGAGGCTGTTGCTGCGGCTAAGAAGGACGGCTCCAACGCTGTCTCTGGTGCTGAGGCGTTTGCTCTGCACGACACCTACGGCTTCCCGATTGACCTGACCCTGGAGATGGCTGCTGAGGCTGGCGTGAAGGTGGATGAGAAGTCCTTCCGTGAGCTGATGGCTGAGCAGCGTCACCGTGCGCAGGCTGACGCTAAGGCGAAGAAGGGCGCGTTCGCTGACCTGTCCGAGCTGCGTAAGCTCGTGGACGAGCGCGGCTCCATCTTCACCGGTTACACCGAGCTGCGTACTGAGACTAAGCTGCGTGCAATCCTGGTGGACGGCGTTTCCGTGCCCGCCGCTAAGGCTGGCGACAAGATTGAGGTTGTCCTGGATGAGACTCCGTTCTATGCGGAGGCTGGTGGCCAGGCAGCTGATACCGGTGTCATTACCGGCAACGGCTTCGTTATTGACGTTCAGGACGTTCAGCAGCCCGTGAAGGGCCTGAGCGTTCACCGCGCCGTCGTCCGTGAGGGCGAGGTTCACGTCGGTGCCGATGTTGTGGCACAGGTTGATGTTCAGCGCCGCCGCGACGGTGAGAAGGCACACTCCGGTACCCACATCATTCACGCTGCCCTGCACCAGGTGCTCGGCAACGAGGCTACTCAGCGTGGCTCTTTCAACAAGGAAGGCTACCTGCGCTTCGACTTCGCCTGGGGCGAGGGCCTGTCTGAGTCCGCTAAGCGTGAGGTTGAAGAGGTTGCTAACCTCGCAATCCGCGATAACCACGAGGTGATTACTCGTGAGATGCCGCTGGCTGAGGCTAAGGCTCTGGGCGCTATGAGCCTCTTCGGTGAGAAGTACGGCGACGTGGTGCGCGTTGTTGAAATCGGCGGCGAGTTCTCCCGCGAGCTGTGCGGTGGTACCCACGTTGGTTCGTCCGCTGAGATTGGTTCGCTGACCCTGCTGACCGAGGGCTCTGTTGGCTCCGGTAACCGCCGTGTTGAGGCTCTGGTGGGTCTGGATTCCTTCAACCACCTGGCTGCTGAGCGTACCCTGGTGAACCAGCTGACCGGCCTGATGAAGGTTCAGTCCTCCGCTGATCTGCCGGAGAAGATTAACCAGACTCTGGCTAAGCTGAAGGCTGCTGAGAAGGAACTAGCTCAGCTGCGCCGCGAGAAGCTGCAGGCTGAGGCTGGCAAGCTGCTGGAGAACGCACAGACCATTGGTTCTGTTCGCGTTCTGGCACATGACGCTGGCGAACTGGACGCTAACGGCGTTCGTGAGCTGGCTCTGGATTTGCGTTCGCGCTTCGGCTCCGAGGCCGCTGTTGTCGCCGTGGTGGGTGTGGCTAATGGCCGCCCCGTCGTCCTGGTGGCAACCAACGAGGGTGCTCGTGAGGCTGGCGTGAAGGCTGGCGCTCTGGTCCGCGTTGCTGCCGGTGTTCTCGGCGGCGGTGGCGGCGGTAAGGACGACGTCGCTCAGGGTGGTGGCCAGGATGCATCCAAGATTGGTGCTGCACTGGACGCTGTCCGCGACGCTATCGCACAGGCTCAGGCCTAAACATGGCAGAATTCCAGCGCGGAGT
>ERZ773212.1222-NODE-1222-length-11860-cov-13.746463_pt1 | contig 11860 bp, 12 predicted proteins | sample MGYA00581005_ERZ773212 | MGnify/ENA primary metagenome ERZ773212 (study PRJEB29015, sample SAMEA2738154) | human oral metagenome | biome: human oral; feature: human-associated habitat; material: saliva | place: China | collected 2196 ... | reverse complement strand
TAAGGGAGTGACTCAAAAATCATGATTTCGGAGAAACAAGATTTTGTTGAGTCACGCCTAACAGCGTGCCTTTCATTATACATTATGTAACTTAAATTGTCATTAAATCAGGTTGGATAGGGTGATTCTTTTAAGTGTTGAGATTAACTTCTTAATTTTAAAAGTTATTGGTGCCATTGCTGCTGGAATGATGTTGAGCGTAACCTTATCTATCTATGGCATCTTTGCTCTTATCTATATGATTATTTTCAAGATAATATCAAGAAGTTACCGTAAGATTGTACAAATGTAAAAAAAATGATACAATAGGGCTTCTAGAATAGAAATAAAAGAATAGAAAGGAGATAATATGAATTCTGAAAGTTATTTTGATGGAGGAATCCTAGGTTATATTGGTTACTCTATCTTAGGAGCAATAATTTGTGTGTTTACCTTGGGAATCGGAACACCTTGGGCTGTTTGTATGATGCAAAATTGGAAAACGAAACACACTGTGATTGATGGGAAACGTCTATACTTTGATGGTACTGGGGCACAGTTGTTCGGGAATTGGATCAAGTGGTTTCTTCTAACTATCATCACCTTAGGAATCTATAGCTTCTGGTTAGTTATCAAGATGCAACAATGGATTGCAAAACACACTCATCATGTTTAGTCATTAAATTCGGGCTACCCCAAAAGCCCTAAAATTTAACAAAGTTCATATAAAAATCATAGACGTAGTAGTTCATTGATTTAAAAAGATGGCTTTATAAAGTTTTTTTGAAATCTAATAAACTGTGAGGGGCGACTCGACAAAATCTTATTTCTTAAGAAATCATGATTTTTGAGTCGCTCCCAGTCTTTTGTTCTTAGAATAAGGAAACTGGAATTTTGTCAGTTCTCTGTCTTGAAAAGGATATAAAAATCTTTTAAACTGATGGGTTTCCTTAGTGAAAGATTGTGAAATTTTTGATATAATATAAAGAATCAACTGATAGATGCTTTTCTATTTATCTAGAAAAAAGAGATATTTTTTAAAAGACTTACAGGTGAGGACTAAGGAAATTTAAATGCACATGTAATGTTTAGTAGAAAATCACTCTATCCTCATCAATAGATAAACAGAAATAAATTAAATAAAAGGAGAAACAGATGCCTGGAAATTATTCAACACGTGAATACCGTGAAAAATTATACGATGATCTTCATGTTAGATCGAGAGATACAGCGATTTTGATGTGTGCAATTTTTATTGCCTCTATCGGACTAAATATGAATTCAACAGCTGTTATTATAGGAGCCATGTTAATTTCACCTCTCATGACACCGATTGTTGGACTAGGATTAGGTTTAGCTATTTTTGACACTCGTTTAGTCAAGCAAGCTCTAGGGGTTTTACTTACTCAAGTATTGGTCAGTTTACTTGTATCGACTCTATATTTCTGGATTACTCCCGTATCTTATGAAAGTAGCGAGTTGATTGCGCGAACTTCTCCAACGATTTGGGATGTCCTAATTGCTATTGCTGGTGGGATTGCTGGTGTGATCGGTTCGAGAAAAAAAGAAGCAAACAATATTGTGCCGGGAGTAGCAATTGCTACAGCTCTAATGCCGCCTATCTGCACTGCCGGCTATGGTTTAGCTAATGGGAATGTACGATTTTTATTTGGAGCTCTCTATCTTTTCTTGATTAACTGTGTCTTTATAATGCTAGCCAACATTGTTGGGGCAAAAATTTTAATGAGAAAATCTCCCTTAACTTCATTCAAAGAGCTAAACATTAAAATGAAAATTGGGTTGATATCTTTGATTGTATTATTGGTTGTTCCAGCCAGCTATTCGGCAGTTACTCTAACTATAGAACAAGCGCGAAAAGAAGGTGTCAAACAGTTTGTAGGAAAAGAGTTTGCCAATCATACGGTTATCAATCAAGTCTACAAGTCAAGGGACAATGAATTGGTTTTGACAATTGTTGGTGACCCGATTTCAGAAGAAGAATTAGAAACAATCCACCAAAAACAAGCCTCTTACGGTATTCAATCTGTTCAATTGAAAGTTAATCAAGTTCAGAATTCGACAAAATTAGATGGTGAGGCGACCAAGGAATTTTATGAAATTATTAATAAATATATCGATCAAAAACTATCTGAAAAAGATTCACAAAAAGATCTTGTAAAAGAAAATGAAGCAGACAAGGGTTAAGGATATTCTATAGATAATACAGACCTTATGATTGAAATAAATAAGATTATAAGTGATTATATTGAAATTGAAAATTTACTTTAGAAACCGCTGAAAAAAAAGCATCCAGGAAATTAGATTTCCTAGATGCTTTTTTATCTATGTAATTATTTACCTAATTTTTCTAAGTGTTTAGCTAGGCGTTCGTTAACGAAATCCCAGTTTACAACACGGAAGAATTCTTTAATGTAGTCTGGACGACGGTTTTGGTAGTTTAGGTAGTAAGCGTGTTCCCAAACGTCTAATCCAAGGATTGGAGTAAGACCTGTTAAGTATGGAGAGTCTTGGTTAGCTGTAGAAGTAACTACTAATTTACCTTCTTTATCTAAAGCTAGCCATGCCCAACCACTACCGAATCTAGTAGCAGCTGCAGCTGAGAAACTCTTAACGAATTCTTCATATCCACCAAGTTCAGCTTCAACTTTTTCTTTTACTAATCCAGCGAATTCAGAAGAATCTGCTTTAGTTAGAGATTTCCAGAATAGGCTGTGGTTGTGGTGTCCACCACCGTTGTTGATAACAGCTTGACGGATGTCAGCAGGTACGTTATCGATGTTTTTTAATAAACCGCAGATGCAGTTAGCTTCGAATTCTGGGTGTTTTTCTAAAGCTGCGTTTAAGTTGTTAACGTAAGCAGCGTGGTGTTTGTCGTGGTGAATTTCCATCGTTTTAGCGTCGATAACTGGTTCTAAGAAATCGAATCCATAAGGTAATTCAGGTAATTTAAATGTCATAGTAATAATCCTCCTAGGGTTTTTATAAATATATTATAATTATAAGAAAAATATTTAAAATAAACAACAAAAATGCTTACAAAAAATTTTTTTTCCGACTAAAAACTATTTTTATCGTTGTAATAACAACTAATTAAAATTATATAAAAGCTAATAAAGTTTGAAATGGAAATAAGGTATTTGCATGAATATACCGTTATTTATATTTTATAATTGATAGACCTAAGTTTTGTGATTTTTAATAGCTATCTATGGACTAATTCATGAAAATTTTATACAATAGTATTTGCATGAATTATTTTAATCATGATAGGAAATATATGGCTATTAGACTTTAATTTTTAATAGTTTAATAGTATAATTATAGTTGGAAAAAATTGTATAGATGAATGATTCGAATTTTAATCGAAAGGAATTTGATAATGAAAATAGGAATAGATAAAATTGGTTTTGCAATGCCAAATTATTATTTAGATATTCGTGATTTAGCCGCAGCGCGTGGAATAGAACCAGATAAATTTACAAAAGGTTTATTACAACTTGAAATGAGTATTCCACCGGTATCTCAAGATATAGTAACTCTTGGGGCACAAGCTGCATATGAAATATTAGATAAAGATGATTTAGAAAAAATTGACATGATTATCGTAGGAACTGAGTCTGGAATTGACCAAAGTAAAGCTTCTGCGGTATTTATTCACGGTCTTTTAGATGTTCAACCATTTGCGCGTGCTATTGAAGTAAAAGAAGCTTGTTATGGTGCGACGGCAGCATTAGATTTTGCGAAAAATCATGTTATGAATAATCCGGAATCAAAAGTACTAGTTATAGCTAGTGACATAGCAAAATATGGAGTTAAATCATCTGGTGAGTCGACACAAGGTGCAGGAAGCTGTGCGATGCTAGTTAGCAGCAACCCTAGAATCTTAGAACTTAACAATGATAATGTTTGTTTAACTCGTGATGTTATGGACTTCTGGCGTCCTAATTACTCACATTATGCATTTGTAGAAGGAAGATTTTCAACGGAACAATACCTTGATTGTTTAACTACTACTTGGGGAAGATTCTCAGAAAAATCAAAACAGAATCTTAATGATTTTTCAGCAGTATGCCTGCACTTACCATATCCTAAATTAGGATTAAAGGGTCTAAGTTTATTATTAGAACAAGCTGAAGAAGATAAAAAAGAAGAATTACTTGCTCGTTTTAATGAATCTATTTTATACAGTCAACGTGTAGGTAACATTTATACAGGATCATTATTCTTAGGACTGTTATCTTTACTTGAGAACAATACTACTTTAGAAGCGGGTAATAAGATTGCATTATATAGCTACGGAAGTGGTGCTGTTGCGGAAGTATTTAGTATGACTTTGGTTGATGGTTATAGAGAACAACTAAGAAATAATCGTTTTGACGATTTTGACAGTAGAACACGTATTTCAATTGATGAATATGAAAAAATGTTCTTCAGAGATACTACAGTTGACGAAGAAGGAAACTTAGATATTTCTGATATTCAAGATGAAAGCAGATTTGTTTTAGAAAAAATTGAAAATCACAAGAGAGTTTATAAAAAACAATTTTAATAGAGGGAACTATGGAAAAAATTTGGAGTGGATTTTATAAAAAAAATATTGATGAGCGCTTAGAGGTTATTAAACAAGCTGATATTTTAAGTGAAGAGCATCTTGAACTTCTTGAAAATAACAGAGTTTTAGACTTTGATACGGCTAATAATATGGTTGAGAATGTAATAGGAACTTTCTCGCTACCTTTTAGCGTTGTGCCAAATTTTGTCGTTGATAATAAAGAATATGTGGTACCATTCGTTACAGAAGAACCATCGGTAGTTGCAGCTTGTAGTAATGCTGGGAAGATAGTAGCGAAATCTGGTGGTTTCAAAACAGAAATTCTTGATAGAAAAATGATCGGTCATGTTGCGTTATACGATATAGCAGATACTACTGTTGCTGTAGAGCGTATTTTGCATAGTAAAGACCTTCTTTTAAAAACAGCTAACGAAGCATATCCATCTATCGTAGCACGTGGTGGTGGAGCTTGTGATATTGATGTCAAAGTTCTATCAGAAGAAGGTGTAGATTTTGTAGTTGTTTACCTTATCGTTGATACTTTAGAAGCGATGGGAGCAAATATGCTAAATACAATGCTAGAGGCCCTTAAAGTTTCGTTAGAATCATTAACTGAGGGTGTAGCTCTTATGGCGATTTTATCGAATTATGCGACACGTTCACTAGTTATAGCGAAATGTGCTATTCCATTCGAAAACTTAGGAGAAAATGGAGAGTATTTAGCTAAAAGAATTGAGCTTGCAAGTAAATTTGCTAAAGCAGATGTTTATAGAGCTGCTACCCATAACAAAGGTATCTTTAATGGAATTGATAGTGTTGTAATAGCGAGTGGTAATGACTGGAGAGCTATAGAAGCGGCATGTCAAAGCTATGCAGCAAAAGATGGGAAGTATAAAGGACTTTCTACTTGGCGTTGTGATAAAGAGGCTAAGGAGCTTGTAGGAGAAATCACGTTACCGATGCCTGTTGCTAGTGTAGGTGGATCTATCGGAATCAATCCTACTGTAAAAATAGCGCGAGGTTTATTAAACAATCCAGCTGCGAAAACATTAGCGAGTATACTCGTTTCAGTAGGTTTAGCTCAAAACTTAGCAGCGCTAAAAGCGTTGGTAGGAGACGGAATTCAAAAAGGTCATATGAAGTTACATGCTAAATCTTTAGCGATTTTAGCAGGAGCTAATAATGAAAATATTGAATCAGTCGTGGAAGAGTTAAGAAAAGAAAAACATATGAATCTAGCTAGTGCTAAGAAAATAGTAGAGAAATACAACAAATAATGTTTAAGAGAGATTAGGGTTCCTAGTCTCTCTTATTTGATAAATTGAGTAAAATCTATATTCTTTATGAATAAATCTAAAAAAGATTAATAAATTTAATCGTGAAAAACTGTTTAATAAGAATAGAAGTTTCTATTTACAGTAGAAATATTAAAAAATATATTGAAATTACCGTTATTATAAGATTTTTTATCATCAGAAAAATGTGGCTGAAATACTGTTCTTAATATCTTTTTGCACTGTTTCATGATAAATAATAAAACTTTTTTTAATTTTGTGAGCAGTTTCATTGATTAATAATTTAAAATGATTTATCATATGAAGTATAGAAATTAACAAATTAATATCTATAAAAAATATTTAAAGAAAAAGTATATTTAATATCAATTTATAAAAAATTGATATGTAGTATACAGGAGGCACAATTATGTCATTAGAAAATAAATTCGACGAAATCAAAGGATCAGTTAAAGAAGGCTTAGGGAAATTAACTGGAGATAAATCAGTAGAAGGTGAAGGATTAGCAGAGCAAGTAGTTTCTAAAGTAAAAGAAGCTGCAGAAGATGCTAAAGAAGCTGTAGAAGGCGTTATCGACAGCGTTAAAGATAAATTAAAATAATACTGATATTTATTGAATCTTTTTAGGATATTAATAAATCTAAGTAAAATAATAATTTAGTATTCTTACAAAATAGACAACTGATTAAAGTAGAACTTAAGTCAGTTGCCTATTTTTATATTATTTCAGTAAAGATGTTCCCAGGATATAAATTTTAACTTAACGCAAAAAACATCGCCATGTGAAATGACGATGTCTTTTGTTATTTTAATATAATTCGAATCTTTCTACGTAGTACATAGTTCTATTAGCTCCGCTAGTGTAATTTTTATTGTTCAAGCGAAGAGTCATTATACCTACAGGTTTTCTTGTAGCAACATTTTCGTATGGAATAAGAATTCTATCACCTTTAATATCCCATTTTTCTACTGGCATAAAGATTGCATCAGTAGCACCGCCGTAGCCAATATCACTTTTTGCTAAGAATACTTGATCTTTTGCGAAGTACACTACTTTATTTTTGTGATTCATTAATTTTTCTAAGTTTTCTTTATTATAATCAGCAACATGATTATTTAATTGGACAAATTCAATTTCTTTATCATTTTGTAATCTTTGTAACGCATCTTGTTTTTGGAATGTTTGAGCGTTATATGTATTAAGTAAATCTAATATTTTAGTTAAGTTTATTTGTTTTACTACATTGTCGCTACCATCATTACTAGCTATATATCTTACAACATTGGCAGTGCTGCTTCCTTGTAAGTTTAACATTCCATAAGCCATAGGTTGTAAAATTTCCCCAGCTTTAGCTAAATCATGTTTATAAGCTTGAGTATTATTGTTTTGAATAGTTTGTTTAGAAGGAGTAGTTACTTTTGTTGTAACTTTTTTATTTATATTGTAATTGGTATTGTTATTATCTTTAATATTATTGTTATTAATGTTATTGTCAGTTTGAGCAACATGTTCAACTTCTTTTTGTAAATTAGCTAAAGAAGCTGGATTTTCTTCAGTAGTTTTTACCTCAGTAGTAATATTGTCATTAGTATCTACTTTTTTTGCTACTTTATCTGAGCATCCTGTTAATAATCCAATTCCTAAAATAAATATACCTGTTGTTTTTAGAAGTTTGTTCATGTTATTCACCTTCTTTTTTGTATAACTTCTTTATATTTATATTATACATTTAAAAATTACAAAAATCAATCTTTTATTACAAAAATATTACATTTATATTACAAATAAATTTAAGAAGTGTTACAAAATAAAAATTTCGATAAATATAGTCTTGTGTAGACAATATTTGAACAACGCTAGCTTTTATAGTAAAATATACTAGAAATCAAAATTAGGAGATATTACACATGAATAGAGTTGCTATTGTAAGTGCAAAAAGAACTGCTATAGGAAGTTTTGGAGGAAGTTTAAAAGATATTTCTGCTGCGAAAATAGGTGGAGAGCTTGTGAAACAATCATTAGAAAGTATAAATCTTAATCCAAATCTAGTTGATGAAATAATATTCGGTAATGTTTTGCAGACTGGTTTAGGACAAAATGTAGCACGTCAAATCGCAGTTAATGCAGGTATTCCAAAAGAAAAAAGCGCCTTTGTTGTAAATAAAGTTTGTGGATCAGGACTGAAAAGTGTTGTTCTTGGGGTACAATCAATATTATTAGGGGATAATGATGTAGTAGTTTGTGGTGGTGTTGAGAACATGAGTGCGGCACCTCATTATACAAAGAATGCTCGTTTCGGACAAAAATTAGGCAGTTTTGAATTAGAAGATACTATAATAAATGATGGTCTTACAGATGCATTTGAAAACTATCATATGGGTATTACTGCTGAAAATATCGCAGAACAATACAATATAACAAGAGAAGAGCAAGATGAATTTGCTCTTTCAAGTCAGAAAAAAGCAGCAGCAGCTATTGAAAATAATCAGTTTGCTAACGAAATAGCGCCGATAGTTATTAAAACTAGACGAGAAGAAATTATTTTTGATATAGATGAATTTGTTCGTCCTAATACAACGTTAGAAAGTTTAGCTAAATTACGACCAGCTTTCAAAAAAGATGGAACTGTAACGGCAGGTAATGCATCAGGAATTAATGACGGTGCAGCCTGTGTTATTTTAATGAGTGAAACTCGTGCTAAAGAACTAGGGTTAGAAGTTCTTGCTTATATTGATGGTTATGCTTCGGCAGGATTAGATAATAAGGTAATGGGATTAGGTCCAGTTCCAGCAACGCAAAAAGTATTAGAAAAATTGAGTTTAAACATAGAAGATATAGATTTATTTGAAATGAATGAAGCTTTTGCTGCTCAATCTATAGCTGTAACTCGTCTACTAAATCTAGATCAAAACAAAGTAAATACGCGTGGAGGAGCTATTTCGCTAGGACATCCAATCGGAGCTAGTGGATGTCGAGTTTTAGTTACTTTAGTTCACGCACTAATAAATGATAATAAGGAAAAAGGTGTCTGTTCCCTTTGTATAGGAGGAGGACAAGGGATAGCTATGGCGATTTCTAGAAAGTAGTTATATGATTTATATAAATATATATTTATAAGAAAAGCTGAATATCTTATTAAAATTAAAGTTATTTATGAAAATAATTGTTTATTAGTGAAGAAAGTGTTAAAATAGATAAGTGATTATTTTTAAGGAGAAATATTGTGAATAAATTCATAAAAGAACATGGACAAGTTATTTTGTGGTTTATCTTTCTAGTGTTTATGCTAATATCACTTAGTATGGTTTTTACACATGGCATTAGATATGCAGTAATAGTATTTGTACTAAGTTTTATATTATTATGTCCACCTATTGTAAAATTAATTCAGCGTAAAACGCGATTGAAAAAAGTAGTATTAGGTGTTGTAAGTGCACTTGTAATGATGTTAACTATGTTAATGACGAATCATTTCAGTGAAGCTAGAAAAGAAGAACAAAGAAAAACTTTCCAAGAGAAAAAAGAAGAACGTGATAAAAAATTAGAAGAACAGTCTTCAGAAGAGAAAAAAGAAGATAATTCTGATGAGAATAAAGAACAACAACAAGTTCCTCCACCTCCTGCTTCTAAGAAAAAAATTAACGAACAGGATGGAACAAAAAATGAGACTGTTCAATTAACTCAAACTCAACAAAATAAACAGCAACAACAACCTAAAAAAGTAGTTGTAAGAGCTAGTAAAAAGAATGGAGTTTATTACACACCGACACATCCTTCTTATAACAATGTTGCAGCGAGAAATCTACTAGTCTTTAGTTCAGAAGAAGCCGCTCAAAGAGCAGGTTATAGAAGAGCTGCATAAAAAAATCTCAGACATTTATTGTCTGGGATTTTTTGTTTGGAATAGAAATAATATAAAATAAAAAAACGTGTTTGGGGAACACGTTTTTTTAGTGAACTAAATTAAGTTCTAAGCAATTTCTTGCTTGTTTATATCTAATCTTATATACAAATAACAAAAGAGTCTTTCAACTCTTTAAAGGGAGAATGGCTTGCCTAGGGAGCGACAAGCCACATTATGAAAAAAATTAAAAAGTTTTATTATCTGTTAATATCATAAAGAATTAACCGAAATATTGGTTTAAACAAAAATAATTTCAAACTTAAAAGGGAGAAACGACAAGTGTCGTTAAGAATGAAATATTATTACTTTTGTTTAGGTAATCATTATATACCTTGTACTTAAAATATACTTAAAATTTTCTTTAATTTTTAAAAAAATGAAATTTGCTCGTTTGTTTTCATTTTTAATTCAAAATTTATAGTTTCTCTATCATTTTCAGCTAAATAACTGTTAATTTGAGAGAAGACTTTGCTTCCGAAAAAGCCACGGTATGCGGATAGTGGACTCGGATGAGCTGATTCAATAATTTTGTGTTTTGAAGGGTCGATTAGTTTATTTTTGCTTCTTGCATAAGTTCCCCATAAAACAAAAACTACATTTTCATTTTTTTCTGAAATATTTTCAATTATGTAATCCGTAAAATTTTCCCAGCCCATTTTACTATGACTTGCTGGAGAATTTTTTTCTACAGTTAGTACAGCATTAAGTAAAAATACACCTTGCTTGAACCAAGATTCTAAGTTCCCTGTTTTTGCTGGTTTAATACCTAAGTCATCATGAAGTTCTTTGTAAATGTTAATAAGACTTTTTGGAAGTGGTACACCATCATTTACTGAAAAACTTAACCCACATGCTTGATCAGGATTATGATAAGGGTCTTGTCCTAATATTACGACTTTAATATCCTTTAATGGTAAGTCAAAAACTCTAAAAACCTGTTCTTTTGGTGGATAGATAGTTTTAGTAAGACGTTGTTCGTCAATTTCTTTTATCATATTATTTAGTTCATCTATTTTTGGATAATTATTGAATATTTCTTCCCAGCTGCTGTGCATATAAAACTCCTTTGAATAACTACTTGTTATAAAAGTATAACATAGTTAAATTTTTATTAAAACAGTTCTGATTGAAGTTGTTTAAGACATAAGGGTTTGGAGTATGATATAATGTTATTAACGAATATTTAGGAGGAATATGTATGAAATTAGGTTTTATCGGTGTAGGAAATATGGGAAAAGCTATTTTAGAAGGATTACTTCGTAGTGGTAAAGTTAGTAGTACTGATGTCTTTGTGAGAAATTCTTCGGATAGAAGTACTAGAAATGTTGCTGAAGAAATAGGTGCTGTATTTTGTAAGGGTCTAGAAGAAGTCGTAGAAAATAGTGATATTGTATTTTTAGGGGTGAAGCCATATTTAGTAGGAACAGTGCTGGATGAAGTGAGCCTTAGTTTGAAGAATAAGATTGTTATTTCAATGGCTGCAGCTGTCGAAATAAATGATTTAGAAAAGAAAATTCCAGAGACTAAAATAGTTAGAATTATGCCGAATACACCCGTAAAAATAGGGAGTGGTGTAGTAGGTGTTACATTTAATTCTTTAGTGGCAGCTGAAGAAAGAACATTAGTATTAGATCTCTTAAATAATTTAGGTATTGCCGAGGAAATATTGGAAAAAGACATGGCGGCTTTAACAGCTTTAAGTGGTTCAGGTCCTGCGTATGGATATTTATTTATAGAAGCATTAGCTGATGGAGCCGTATTAAATGGATTAAAACGTGATGTAGCTTATAGACTTGCAGCAAGTACTGTTTTAGGTGCTGCGAAGATGGTGTTGGAGACTAAAGAGCACCCAGGTAAGTTAAAAGATGATGTATGTTCACCAAGTGGAAGTACTATCGAGGCTGTGAGAGTTTTAGAAGAAAAGAATTTCCGCAGTGCAGTTATAGAATGTGAAAAAGCCTGTTTAGATAAATTAGATAGAATGAAATAAAATATAAGAGTAAGATTAAAGCTTCAACTAAAGAAATTTAGCTGAAGCTTTAAGTTTTTATCCATTTAATTCATCTGTTAAGTTGTAAAGTTCATCTACTAGGTGACCAACATAAGCA
>ERZ773212.1220-NODE-1220-length-11891-cov-2.383069_pt1 | contig 11891 bp, 8 predicted proteins | sample MGYA00581005_ERZ773212 | MGnify/ENA primary metagenome ERZ773212 (study PRJEB29015, sample SAMEA2738154) | human oral metagenome | biome: human oral; feature: human-associated habitat; material: saliva | place: China | collected 2196 ... | reverse complement strand
TTCCCACGGGAGGACATCCGGGGTGAGGCGGCGGCTCCATTCCAAGTCGCGTCCCGGCCTGAAATACCCGTAGTTCACCGTGTAGTTGACCATGCCCAGGATCTCCTTCGCCTGCGATTCGGCGGCGAGTTCGGGGAAGTAGTGGAGCAGACCCTCGCGCGTGAACGCATCGCCGTACTCGGCCTTCACGCCGGTGACCCGCTGGAAGGTCTCGATCATCTCGCGGGGCGAGACGATGTCGCCGACGAGCGGGAGCGTTCGGCCCCGGTAGGCCTCGGGGTGGGAGAGGATTTCGAGTACCGCCGGGCCGGTGGCCGTCAGCGGGTCCACGAAGGGCGCCCGGAAATCCTCGGGAAGGTAGACGGGCAGAATGAGCGAGTCGCCTTCCCTGCGTGGCACGTAGTACTCCAGCAGATTGGTGAAGAAGAAGGAGAGCATGACGAAGGCGCAGGTCACGGGCAGCGTGCGGATGTAGTCGGCGATCCGGGCCTTATCGGTGAAGTGAGGGGCGAACCATTGCCCGCCTGAGATCTCGTCGACGTTTTCGAGGGTGCTGAACACGAGGCGTCCGACGCCCGCCCGCACGGCGGCGTCCGCCAGGCGGCACCCCAGTTCGTATTCGCGCGAGCCTTCCGGCGCGATGGGCGGGGTCATCAGGAAGGCGCCGTCCGCGCCGACGAAAGCGGCGAGCCACTCCTCGTCGTGCCCCAGCGCCAGCGGGGCGGAGACGACTTCCGCGCCGAGCCGGGCGAGGTTCTGCGCCTGAGAGGAGGAGGGATCGCGGGTGAGGGCGCGCACTCTGAAGCGTCCGTCGTCTATCAGCGTCCTGACGACGCTGCGACCTTGCTTGCTGGTGCCGCCGGCGACGGCTATGAGCGGTTCAGCGGGCATTGCGGCATTCTCCTTGAACTTCAGGGGGTTATGATCGTGTGCAAACGCCAGTATGGAACCGCGAGTCGACTGGAACAAGAACTATCCTTTCGGATAGATACCCTGGGAAGGAAGGCGCAGGCCATGAGAACGGAATGCATCAGCGATTTCGTGAGTCTGGGTGGGAAAACCTACCCGTGTCCCATCAGCGTCGCCATGGATTTGGTGGGCGGCAAGTGGAAGGCGGTCATCCTCTACCACCTGCAGCACGGGCCCAAACGTTTCGGCGAGCTGCGGCGCGCCCTCATCTCGCCGACGGAGGCGGTGCTGAGCAACCAGCTCAGGCAGCTGGAGCGGGACGGGCTGGTCTCACGGGAGGTCTTCGGGAGCAAGCCGCCTGTGAAGACGGTCTATTCGCTCACCGAATTCGGGCGCACTTTCCTTCCCGCCTTGACCGCCCTGACCGAGTGGGGCAATCGAGTGGTCTGCGAGCGGGGGCGCTTCAAATGAAGTTCGAATGAAGGCGATGACTGCCGGCCGGGGCCGGCTCCTTGTCAGCCGCCATCGTCCCTCGCCTCCGCCGGACAGGCGTTCAAAACAGTCGCCGGATGGCCGTTGACCAGCACCGGAACCAGCCGTGGCCCTTCGAATCCTGCACGTATCAGTTCATCTGCCACAAGCTGCTCCATCTTCCGTGAGACCAGTAGCACCAGCCGTCCCGTCCGCGGGTCGAGTACACGGCGGAAGCTCGCCGCCATGGCCGCGTAGAACTCCTGGGCCGACCCGGCGAAAGACTCGAACTCCCCCCACGGCGGGTCCGTCGCCACCACGCTTGCCGAACCCGACTCCACCGAGGGCAGTTCGACCGCGTCCTCGCGCAGGAACTCGATCGGCGCGCCGGCCCTCGGGCTGTCGAAACGAGGCTCGGCGTACAGGTCGACCCCGATGACCCGCCTGGCCGGCCATTCCGCGCGCGCCCTGCAAAGCGCTCCACTTCCAGCGAACGGATCCAGGAACACATCCCCGCCCTGCGGCTTCGACATCCGCACTAGCAACCGACTCAGCTCAGGGCTCAGCGACCCGGCCGGCCCCGGCTTGGCCGCTCGTGAAAGGCGACGCCCCAGCACGATGGTCCCCAAGGCGCGCCTCCCGATGAGCCATAGCTCGTCCCCGCCGCCGCGGGACATCACCCGCGCCCCTGTAGCAGACATCACCGCACGCTCCAGCGTCCCTTTCGCATGGCGATCCAACGGCTCCAACTGGCCATCTATCTGCGCCATGATCCGGAAACCGGACATGCGTTCCAAGCCAGGCGGGACGGATCGCCGTAGCCGTTGGGCGATAGCCTTGGCCGCACCGCTCAAAGAAGTCCGGGGCACTTCCAGAACCAGCTGAAAGGCATTCTTGATGTAGAGCAGCTTGGCCACCGACTCGGCCGGAGCCGACGTCGAAAAGAGCAGGGCGCTATCGTCCCTGTGAGACGCTGAAACCAGCCGCAGATCGGCCCGAAGGCACTCCTCGACCAAAGCGGCGAGCCCCGCCGGGAAGGTCACAAGGTAGCGTTGGCGCTGGGGGCCGTCGCTCTGACCGCTCTGGATCCGGCGAGGGCCGCCTGTGGTTATCCTTCGACGCCCTCCAACACTGGACGTCCGAGCAGCGCTAGCCGCCTTGCGCGGATTTGCCATGCCTTGCACTCCCAATCTGACAGGAGCCTTCCGTCATCGGGGATTCTACCTGACTCGGTTCATGCCATACGCCGCGATGAGGCTCGCCGGCGGTGGCCGCCGAGATAGCCGTGCTCATCGGCACCCAGTTGAAGGGCGGTCCTCGCGAACGCCTCGCCTCGCGCAGATGCTGAAGGGCTTCGCTATGGTCGCGAGGCGCTCCACATGCGCGCATACTTGCCGCCGCGCGCGAGCAGCTCCTCGTGCGTGCCCTGCTCGGCGACCGCCCCGCCGTCGATGACCGCGATGCTGTCCGCCTTGCGGATGACGGAGAGCGTGTGCGCCACCATGACCACGGTCTTGCGCGAGGAGAGCAGGTTGGCGACGGCCTTGCGTACCGCCAGCTCGTTCTCCACGTCCAGGTTGGAGGTGGCCTCGTCGAGCAGGACGATCGGCGCGTCACGGAGAATGGCGCGGGCGATCGAGATGCGTTGGCGCTCGCCGCCCGACAGGAACCCGCCGTTCTCCCCGATCCGCGTCGCGTAGCCTTCGGGCAGCGCGCTGACGAAGCCGTCGGCGTTGGCCAGCCGGCACGCCTCGCGCACCTCCTCGTCGCTCGCTCCGGGCCGCGCGTACCTCACGTTGTCCATAACCGAGTCGTCGAAGAGGAACACGTCCTGGTCCACGAGCGCCACGTTGCGCAGCACGCTCTCGGGCGCGTAGGCGGCGGTGTCGGCGCCGCCGAAGGCGATGGTCCCGCGATCCGAGCGGTACAGCTGGGCGATCAGGCTGAGCACCGTGGACTTGCCGCAGCCCGACTCGCCCACGAGCGCCGTCAGCCTCCCCTCCGGCACGCGAAGGCTGAAGTCGGAGAGCACGCGCGGCCCCCGCCCGTAGGAGAAGTCCACATGGGAGAGGCTGATCGCCGCTCCCTCCATGGGCACGGCGTCGAAGCTGCCCTCCTCCTGAGGCTCAGCGAGCACGGCGGCGACGTTGTTCCTCGCGATCCTGAGGTTCCGGTAGGCGGTCAGGTCGATGAATATGCCGTTGACGAGCCTCAACGTCAACAGCGGCATCATGGAGATGAGCAGGAAGGAAGAGGCGGCGACGGCATCCGCCTTCCACGCCTGGTAGCACAGCACGACGAGTAGGGGCTGGCTCAGGCCCGCCAGGATCGCCAGAGCCACCCCCACGGGTATGACGGCCCGCTCGTAGACGTAGCTGACGCGCGAGAACTCCCGCATGCTGTCCACGATCGCATCGTTGCGCACGCCCGCCATGCCGTAGGCGCGCAGGGCCTGCATGCCGTCGACGTGCTCCATGATGGCGCTGGAGTTGCTCGCGCGCACTTCGTCCTTGTGGGGGCCGTGGACCTTGACCTGGCGCCATGACAGGGCGACGGCGGGGACGAGGAGGAGGAAGGACAGCAGCACGACCGCTCCGGCCGGGGCGTACAAGAATGCGACGAAGACGGTGATCACGCTCGCCAGGGAGACGTTCTTGAGGATGTCGCCCGTCCTGTGGGTGAGGATCTGCTCGTAGTCGTTGACGTTCACGGTGAGGGCCTGCAGGTATTCCCCGCTGGAGCGCTCGGTGAAGCGGGAGAGGGGGATCCGTTTGATGGAGTCGCCCAAGGCCACGCGTAGGTTTCGGCTGATGCGCGAGCCGCCGATCTGCCCGCGGACGTAGCCGAAGGAGTAGACGGCTAGGCGGAGGGCGAACACCCCGACGAGCGCGCCCGTGACCCCGAACAACGCCGCAAGGCTGACGGAATCGGAGAAGACCTGCTGTATCACCAGGTAGACGAGCACGAAGTTGAAGCCGCCCAGCATGCCCTCGACGACCGTGCACGCGCACGAGACGTAGAAGTCCCGGCCCTTCGCGAAGGGAGCCGCCTCAGCCGGCGCCGCATCCGCTGACGTCGCCGTCGTCGAAGCCGCCTTCAGGGCCGCTTCCGCGAGCGCCTCCCGCTTCCCGCGGGCGTCCATCGCATCGGAGTCCGCTGCTCCGACGCGATAGTTCATGGAACGGGACTGGTTGTAGTCCTCCCAGACCGTGCGGTAGTAGGGGCTGGACGCGAGCAGCTCGTCGTGGGTTCCCACGGCGGTGAGCGATCCGTCTTCGATCACGGCGACGCGGTCGCAGCCGGGTACCACGTCGAGCCGGTGGGCGACGATCAGCACCGTCTTGCCCTCGCACAGGCTGGCGATCGCCTCGTCGATGAAGGCCTGGTTCTCCGGGTCGGCCGAGCTCGTGGCCTCGTCCAACACGAGGATGGGCGCGTCCTTGAGGATGGCGCGGGCGATGGCGATGCGCTGACGCTCGCCGCCTGAGAGCCGTGCGCCCAGAGTGCCGATGACCGTGTCGTATCCGTCGGGGAGCGCCGCGATGAAGGCGTCGGCCTGCGCGAGGCGCGCTGCCGCGCGCACTTCCTCGAGCGTGGCGTCGGAGCCCATGCGGATGTTCTCCGCGATCGTCCCGCTGGTGAGGAAGGTCTTCTGGAACACCACGGATACGTGCGCCAGCAGGTCGTCGTAGTCGATGTCGCGCACATCCCTCCCGCCGATGGTCACGGCGCCCGAGGTTACGTCGTAGAAGCGCCCCACCAGCTCGACGAGAGTCGACTTCCCCGAACCGGAGGGCCCGACGAGGGCCAGCCGCTCGCCCGCCCCCACGGTGAGCGAGACGTCGTGCAGGACCTCGGGGGCGTCGTCGCCGTATGCGAAGGACACGCCGTCGAAGCGGATCGACGCGTCCTCGGGAAAGGCCTGGCCAGCCCCGAAGGCGGGAACGTCGAGGAGCTCCTGGACGCGTTGGGCGCCCGCCGAGGCTTGGGAGAGTTTGTTGGAGAAGTCCTGCAGCAGCCTGATCTCGGTCAGGTAGAGAGACCCCGCGAAGGCGAAGAGAAGATAGGTCGACCCGTCGACGGCGCCGTGGGTCAGCATCAGGGCGCCCAGGGGGACCATGAGGAGGAGGCCCGCCTCGATGACGACGACGTAAGCCGCGAACCCGGGGCCGGTCCGGCGCGACATCTCGCCCCACACTTCGTGCTCCTCGTCCACGGCGGCGCGGAACCGCCTGAACGAGCAGGCGCCCATGTCGAGCGCCTTGATCACGCGCATGCCGCTGACGTACTCCACCATGACCGAGTTCATGTCCTCCAGGGACTTCATGGCTCGGGGCATGATGGCTCGGGCGATCTTGAACAGGCGGACGAGCACCGCGAACGCGGCGATCGCGGGGACGAGCGTGACCAGCGCCAGCGGCGCGTTCGCGGTCAGGAGGAAGACGAATGCGGCGGCGGGCCCCGAGACGTACATGAAGGCCTCCGGCAGGTTGTGCGCGAGCAGGAGTTCGAGCTTCTCGACGTCGTCGGAGAGGACGGTCTTGATCCGGCCGGTGCTGCGGTCGTCCAGTTCGCCCAGCGGCGCCTTCGACAGGCGGTCGAGGACGCTGCAGCGCACGTCGAGCAGGGCGCCGTACGCGCCTTTGTGCGCGAGGGCGTTCGACACGCCGAACAGGATGTGGCGCAGCAGCGTGCCCGCCACTAGGACGGCGGCGTCGACGGCGACCACCCGGGTCGTACACCTGCCCTCGTAGACGGCGCGCATCATGTCGAACACGGCGAAATAGGGCACCGCAACCATTAGTCCCGACAGTGTCGCGCAGACGATGGAGGCCACCAAGTACTTCCTGTTCCTGCCCGCCCATCGGAGCACGAGGGCGACCGGGTTGCTCGTCTTGTTCACGGGTGCTTCTCCTTCCTCTCCGTTTGCACGGACGCGGATGCGCCCGTCATCGTCCGGACCGCGTCGAAGTCGTCGCGGACTGAGGCCTGGCCGACGACGCGCCCGCCGTCCATGTGCAGGACGCGGTCGCAGGCGCACGCTATGAGCTCCAGGTCATGAGTGACGACGAGGATCGCGCGGCCTTGGGCCGCCAATCGGCCCAGCAGGCGGGCGACGCGGCGCATCCCGTCCAGGTCGATCCCGCTCGTGGGCTCATCGAACACGAGGACTCGCTTCCCGGCCGCCACGCACGCCGCGACGGCCAGGCGCTGCTTCTGCCCGCCGGACAGCGTCGCCGGGTGCCTGCCGGCCACGTAGTCCAGGGCGAGCTCGCGCAGGACGGCCTCCGTGTCCACGGCACTGGCCTGACGGCGCGACAGGCCGAAGGTGACCTCGGCCGCGGCGCTCTCGGCGAACAGCTGGTAGTTGACGTCCTGGAACACCATCGCCGAGGCCCGCAGGCGTCTCTTGCGCGAGGAGGGAGTGCCGCCGAGCAGAACGGGTCCCTGCACCCACAGGGCCCGGCAGAGCGTGGTCTTGCCCGCGCCGTTGCGACCGACGAGGGCTGTGACCTCGCTTGTATGCAGTTCCATCGTGACTTTGCTCAGAACGGGATCCCCACCATAGGAGACCGAGAGGTCCCGCGCTGCGAGCAGCACGTCCCCTCTGCCGACGGGATTCGCGCTCGCAGGGGCTGTCGTGGGAGCCACCTCGTCCAGGCTGCGCGAGCGCAGGCCCATGTGCTCAAGCTCAGAGACGTCGAGCGCAAGAAACTCGGCCGCCTCCATGGTACGAGACACGCGACCCTCCTTGAGGTACACATACCTGTCGGCGATACCGGTGAGCCAAGAGAGCCGATGCTCAGCCACGAGGATCGCACACCCCTTGGCTTTGGCATGCCTGACGAAGCTCGCCATGTCCGCAATGGAGGGGAGGTCGAGGTTGCTCGTCGGCTCGTCCAGAAGCAGGATCGAGGGGTGCATGGCCCAGATGCTCGCGCAGGCCACCTTCTGACGCTCGCCACCCGAGAGCCGAAAGATGTCGCGACCTGCAAGCGCCGTCAGACCAAGCTCCTCGAAGGTCTCGCCCACGCGAGAGCGGATGTCCTGCTCCTCCCATCCGGCACTCTCCAGCGCGAAGGCCACCTCGCCGGTGGTGTCCACGTTGAAGAACTGGGTGCGCGGGTTCTGGAAGAGCGAGCCCACCTTCTGGGCGATCTCCCAACTGGCAAGGTCGTCCACGTCCCTGCGATCGAGTGATACGCGGCCGTCCTTGTCTCCGGGAAAGAAGCGGGGCGCAAGCCCATTGGCCAGGCGCAGAAGGGTCGATTTTCCACACCCCGAGCGTCCGCAGAGCACGACCAGCTCGCCGGGGGCCACAGACAGCGACACGTCCCTGACCACGGGTTTGCCAAGCGCACCCGCCGAGCGGTACGAGAAGGAGACATGCTCGAAGCCGATCACGCGAGCACCTTCAGGACCAGTGTCCCGACCATAGCGACGAGAAAGGCCGAGAGCACGACGTAGTCCGCGACGTCCATGGAGATGTGCAGATAGCAGGTCCGCTGCACGGGATTCTCGATGCCGCGCGCCACGGCCGCCATGGCAAGCTCGTCGGAGGCGCGGCTCGCGCTCATGAGCAGGGGTGCGTAGATGCAGTCAATGGTGCGCATGGGAGCCCTCATGAACCCGAGGGGACTCGGTGAGACACCACGCATGCGCATGGCATCCCTGATGTAGCCCCAGTCCTCGCGCACCGCAGGCAGGTAGCGCAGGGCTACGGCCACAGGAATCGCCACCGTACGGGGCGCACCGACCTTTGCGAGTACGCTCATGAGCTCGTTCACGTGGGTGGTCGCCACCGTGGCGTAAGCCATGAGGCTGCAGGCAAACACCTTGCGCACGAGCAGGGCAAACGAGGAGAGCATAGTCCGCAGGGCCACGTCCTTCAGCTGTGGGACGAACTGCACGGCCGCAAGCGTCATCGCATACAAGAGGAGCATGGCGACAGAGGCCCTCCACCTGCCCAACAGCACCCCAAAGACAGCTGCGAGGACCATAAGCACGGCCTCGCAGGTCACACTCGGGGCAAGCGCCACCGCTACGGCCATGACCAACATCGCGACGAGCTTGGTGCGCGGGTCAAGGCGCAGGCCCCGCCCGGCGTCCCGCGATTCGCTCGTGAGTACGGGCACAGGGTTCTCCCTCCCAGGCACAGGACCTCCCTTGACAGACGGGGCGAACACCTCCCGCTCGTTTGCATGCACGGACTCGTTCCCACCCTAAGCCGTCACGCCGGCCTTTTCGAACTGCCTGCGCAGCAGTCGCAGGCCCAAAAGGCCGCTCACGACGGCGCACACTACGGCGGCGAGGATCATCGCGGGCAGCATCCAGTCGGTGGCCGCAGACCTCATGGTGTCCATGTAGACAGTCAGTGTCTTTACACTCTCTGGATCTGTGGCCCTGCCCACCAGGTACGACCCATAGGCCTCCGGGTTGAGCCAGAGCATGAGGTAGGAGCCCATGGGCGAGAGCGAGTACACGACGAATGCCAAGAGGTTGAGGGCCTTACTCCTGAAGCGACCGATGCCGGCAACGACGTCCGCCACGACACCGAGAAGGACACAGGCGACCGCCCAGCCCCAGTACATGCCGGTCACGAACAGGATGAGCCCCTCGACGACGCCAAGGACGACCAGCGGTCCATGCTTGGGGACCTTGGCAATAAGCAGCAGGTAGACAGGACCCGTGAGCAGGGCGACCGCAGCCGGCATCCAGAACGTGAGCAGTGGGTTGGGCGCGAACGGCATGCCGCCCACCATCATGAACACCAGGTAGAGGGCCGTGAATATGCCGGTTGTGACAAGGTCCCTGGCGGTGAGGCCCCTTTCGGGCGTCCCCGCGTCTCTCGTCTGTGTCATCTCCGTCCTTTCATGCTATGTAAACCTCTGCTATCTTTATCCCATGAGTATAGGGAGGGATGGGGGCAACCTGACCTTACCTGGCGATGTCTGTCGAATCGTCTCCCACTAACGTCTCATCGTCATACGATGGAAGGACAAGGCTATGAAGGACGCATTCCAAGGACCGGCCCTCAGGAGCTCGGGCTTCGCACGAGCACCCTCCCCGGAGGGCTTTGGCCCGCTCTGGCGCTCCTATCGGTCCGAGGGTGAGCCGTGCAGGGGATGGTTCCACTTTCTCTCACCCGAAGAGGCCGCGTGGAGCATCAGCATTCACGACTTCGTGATGGACGGCGACTACGTGATGGACTCGAAGCTACCTGACTACCTGACCGTCACCTGGTTCAAGTCCATAGCGGGCGAGGAGTTCAGTCCCTATCGCAAGCTGAGGCCCAACAGCATCTGGGGACGGAGCATTGGCGGCAGTCCATGGCGGGGCGTGGCCCATGGCAACATGCCCGTCCAGAGCGTGTCAATCGAGGTGTCGCCCGCATTCTCGGCACGATTCCTGGAGCAGGAGTACGAGGGCAAGTTTCGCAACGTGGAGCAGGCCTTCGCCTCGCTGGGACGCGATGACGAATTCCCTCAGATGAAGGCCCTGCTCAGTCGGCTCTGGCCCCAAAGGGGCGACGAGGGGCGCAGCCAGCTGTACTACGAGGGTAAGGTCCTCGAGGCGATGGGGCTCATCGTAGAGCGATCGAGGAGGGAGGAGACCGAGGAGGCGGGATCGATGAGTCCCGCCGACCGAGAGCGCATACACGACGTCATATGTTACATCGACGACCATTGTTCGGCCACGCTGCGCACCGCCGATCTGGCCGCCATAGCCTGCATGAGCCCCACCAAGTTCAAGGCGGCCTTCAAGAGGGCAAACGGCAAGACAGTCACCCAATACGTGCAGGGACGGCGCATGAGCCAGGCAGAGCTGCTGCTCCGCCAGCCCGACCTCACCATCGAGCAGGTCGGGCGCGCGGTGGGGTACAACTGCGCGAGCCGCTTTTCGGCGCTGTTCAGGCGCGAGGTAGGCATGCTGCCGAGCGAGTACAGAAAGACGCTTGGTCACTGACGGGCGCGGGGGCCACCAAGGGTCCCCAAGGGCCGTCGGCGCCCCGAGTCACCTCCATCACTGAGCACTTTTCCAAGATCTCCGCTTACCCTTACGGCCCGGAGCTGCGCAAACGAGGCCATTCTGCAAGTTACGCGCATGCTGACCGCACGCGTGCCGCAAGCTGGAATCGAGAACTTCTGCCTGCGTACCCCAACATGCGCTACGGTCTTGCCATGAGACTCTTTCTGGGACATATGACCGCCTTGAGGGCATGGCGCCGGATTCGCCAGGGAAAGCTCCCCTGGCCCCGAGTCGTGACGTGCCAGACCTGTGCCCACTCGCTCGGCAATGCCGGTGACCTGCATGCCCTCGTTCCAGGCGACAAGCAGGCGAGTCGCCGGGAGGGCGCGGGCGGGCATCGGGAGGGCGCGGGCGGGCATCGGTCCGTCTCCCGAGAGGAGACCATTCCCCTCCTTCTGCGCACGTGTTCCACCCATCCCCTGACAGGCACCGGCAAGCTTGACCTACTCGTTCCCGATCGCTCGCAACGACACAGGCTCAAGGGCATACGCCACCACCTGCTGACAGGCACTCTCCCTCCAGGGTCATTCATGATGGTATCGGATGGGGTTTACCTCCCATCAACAGAGCTCCTGTTTCTGCTTCTCGCCGGCGCCCTTACCCAGTGGGAGCTCATCGCCGTCGGCCACGAACTATGCGGCAACTATTGTATCGACGCAACACACGAGAACGGCTTTGTGCCATTTCTTGAGCCAGTGAGTTCAACGGGCTCCATCAAGGAGTACCTTGGGAAGGTCAAGGGACGACGATACGTGCGAAGGGCCTGCGAGGCAATCCGCCATGTCAGGGATGGCAGCCTCTCCCCGCGCGAGACGGACCTCGCCACGGCGCTCGCGCTTCCCGCAACGCAGGGCGGCTACTGGATGGGAGACTTCGCGCTCAACGCGCCGCTGACATTTCTGGGCGAAGACTCCCGCATTGTGGGCAGTGGCTTACGCTACCCTGACCTGCTGTTCAGTGCCAGGCCGGTCATCTGCGAATACGACAGCCGCCTGCACCACGAGGAACGCTCGAGTTCAGATCGGGACAAGGACCGCGCCGACGGCCTGAGGGCAGTGGGCTACTCCGTCGTGACCTTCTCCTCGCTACACTTCAAACGCAGAGGGGACTTCCTGCGCGCAATGCGGAGGGTCGCACGCTACATGGGCGCCGACATCATGGGAGCAGAGAACGACCCAGATGTCGCTCGCGCGCGGCTGTCCCTCTTCGAATGGATGCGACGTCCCTGCCACCAACCGCTCTGAGGGATGGGGCACGCGTCGGCAGGAATCGGCCCGGGGCGCAGCGCGCGGGGCCGGGGCGCAGCGCGCGGGGCTTCGCCAGGCGTAGATGGCGCGATGTGAGTGATTCACTCACATCATCATCGCGATGTGAGTGATTTTTCGACCCAAAAATGGTGTTACCTTAGGAGAACAAATTACATATGCCCAGCTCAGAGACTTACTGAATAGAATCTCGATGTGAGTGATTCACTCACTTCA
>ERZ773212.1219-NODE-1219-length-11897-cov-3.236784_pt1 | contig 11897 bp, 8 predicted proteins | sample MGYA00581005_ERZ773212 | MGnify/ENA primary metagenome ERZ773212 (study PRJEB29015, sample SAMEA2738154) | human oral metagenome | biome: human oral; feature: human-associated habitat; material: saliva | place: China | collected 2196 ... | reverse complement strand
AAGCAACTCATCCCCCTTGCCCAACGTCTATAAGCCTATGATGGAGCGACTCTACGTCTTAGAGGAAGCCGATACGCAGGAGTTTGTCGGTGTCAACCGCGCGAACCTCGTCACGCTACAGAGCCTCTTCCCCAAGACGAAGCTACGCATTCACCAAAACGTCATCAAGGTACTCGGCGAAGATCAAGCCGCCGAAGAGCTCTTGCACATCCTCGCCTCCTTAGAAGCCCTGTGTAGTCGCCACAACCAGCTCACCGAAGCACAAATCATCGAGGTTGTCCGCCGACACCGCAGTAAGACCACCGACACCCTGCCCACGGCAGAGAGTGACGTGCTCATCTACGGTGTCCACGGCAAGGCCATCCTCCCCCGTGGCGAGCGTCAGCGCCGTATGGCTCGGGAGTTTGCCGAGCGTGATCTATGCTTTGCCACTGGTGCTGCAGGGTCGGGGAAGACCTTCATCGCCATCTGTCTGGCCGTCAAAGCCCTCAAGGCAAAGCAAGTGCGCCGTATCATCCTCTCCCGTCCTGCCGTCGAAGCAGGCGAGAAGCTCGGCTTCCTCCCTGGCGAGATGAAGGACAAGCTCGACCCCTACCCCCAGCCACTCTATGACGCCCTCGGCGAACTCATCCCTGCCCCCAAACTCAAGGACCTCATGGATACGGGCGTCATCCAGATCGCCCCGCTGGCCTTCATGCGTGGTCGCACGCTGAGCGATGCCGTCGTCATCCTCGACGAAGCACAGAACACCACGCCGCAGCAGATGAAGATGTTCCTCACGCGCCTCGGTATGGGCTCGAAGATGATCATCACGGGGGACTTCACGCAGATCGACCTTCCCCGTGGCGTGACCTCGGGCCTGAAGGACGCACTCGACAAGCTCCACGGACTGAAGAGTATCAGCTTCATCCACTTCGATAAGACCGACATCGTGCGCCACCCGCTCGTCTCCGAGATCGTGGCCGTCTACGATGCCAAGGACGAAAAGACGTCCGCCCCCTCCGACACATCACAAACTAATCACGCAAGATAGAATTATGGCACAGACACTCGTCCGCACGGACTTCCAATTCCCTCATCAGGATCACGTCTATCATGGCAAGGTCCGCGACGTGTACTTCCTCGGCAGTGAGCAGGTAGCGATGATCGCCACCGACCGCATCTCCGCCTTCGATGTCGTACTCCCCAAGGGCATCCCCTACAAGGGACAAGTCCTCAACCAGATCGCGACCTACTTCCTCGAAGCTACGCGCGACATCGTCCCCAACTGGCTCATCTCTGCTCCCGACCCCATGGTATCGCTCGGCCTACGCTGTGAGCCCTTCCGTGTAGAGATGGTCATCCGTGGCTACCTCACCGGCTCGGCTTGGCGTGCTTACAAGGCGGGCGAACGCACCCTCTGCGGTATCCAGCTCCCCGACGGCATGCGTGAGAACGAAGCCTTCCCCTCGCCCATCATCACCCCCACCACGAAGGAAGATGTCGGCCATGACGAGAATATCTCCCGCGAGGAGATCATCCGCACCGGTCTGGTCAGCGAAGAAGACTACAAGCAGCTCGAGGCCTACACCTACGCTCTCTTCAAGCGTGGTCAGGAGATGGCACGTGAGCGTGGCCTGATCCTCGTCGACACGAAGTACGAATTCGGGAAGAAGGACGGTAAGATCTACCTCATCGACGAGATCCACACGCCCGACTCCTCCCGCTACTTCTATGCCGAAGGCTACGAAGAGCGCTTCGAACGTGGCGAAGAGCAGAAGCAGCTCTCCAAGGAATTCGTCCGCCAGTGGCTCATCAAGAACGGCTTCCAAGGCCGTGACGGTGAAGTCGTCCCCGAGATGACCGAGGAGTACTGCAAGAGCGTCTCCGACCGCTACATCGAGCTGTATGAGACCGTCACGGGTCGTGCCTTCGTCGCCGAACCCACCGACGATCTCACGGCACGTATCGAGCGCAACGTCCTCGCCGCCCTCAAGTAAGCCCCGCCTTACCTCCCCACACAAGCGTCAGCGCCCCATGATCCTCATCGGATCGTGGGGCGCTGCTGTATAGATACGTGAGGGAAAAGAGCAGAGAGAAAGGCACGAAGGAATAGAGGTATTCGCACTGCCGTCGCGCGGTATTTCGTGCGAGGTGTAGGAGTATTTCTAAATCTACGTACGTGGATTTTAGGACTACGTGGGGAAAACCATTGGGCTACGTGCGGGGATCTTAGGACCACGCACCAAGATAGAAGAATAGGTGTAGACCTTCGTGGTTTTGGCTGCGGTGGAGCGGAAGTTTTCTCGGGGGAGGGAGAAGGCCAAGGAGTAGTGCTACAGAGCACCGAGTCGGCGAGGAGCACGCATAAAAAGAGGCTGTCCGCACGCTTCCACGAGGGAAGGGTGCGGACAGCCTTCATAGGATGGGGATGCGAGCTTCGGTGAGGAAGCTCAGCGGAGGGCATTAGCAGCCTTCGATCAAGCGCGCATAGAGGTCGCGCATACCTGCTACAGCGCCCGCCTGGATATGGATGAGGTCGGGGCGGTAGCCACTACGCACGGGCTTCGGGTCGATGCAGTAGACGGGCGCCTTCGCTGGGACGTAGCCCAGCAGGCCCGCTGCAGGATAGACCTCCAGTGACGTGCCGATGACGAGGAAGAGATCGGCCTCTTCGGTGGCTTCGATAGCAGGGATCATCTCCGGCACCTCTTCGCCAAACCAGACGATGAAGGGACGGAGCTGCGTGCCATCGGGCGCTAAGTCCCCGACATGGAGCTCACGTGTCGCTCCCTCGGCTGGGTAGGTGGTGAAGGGATCCCGCACGGAGCGGTTCTTCATCAGCTCCCCATGGAGGTGGATGACACGGCTGCTACCCGCACGCTCGTGCAGGTCGTCGACGTTCTGCGTGACGATCGTCACACGATAGTACTCCTCGAGGCGGGAGAGCAGACGGTGCCCTTCGTTGGGCTCTGCTCCGACGAACTCCCGACGGCGCTGGTTGTAGAAGTCCAGCACGCACTGGGGATCGCGGTACCAGCCTTCGATGCTGGCGACCTCTTGGACGTCATGCCCCGCCCACAGACCATCGCTATCGCGGAAGGTCGACAAGCCGCTCTCAGCACTCATCCCCGCCCCCGAGAGGACGACGAGGTGCGGACGCTTGGGGCTCTGGGTATTCATCGGCGTGAGACGAGCGACAGCTCCTGGATGAGGCGAGGACACTCACCGAGCTGGTCGATGAGCAGGAGGACGTAGCGGATATCACAGATGATGCTACGCTGGTAGGAGGGCAGGTACTGGATGTCACCACCGACACCTTCCCAGTTGCGGTCGAAGTTGATACCGATCAGGTCGCCGTACTTATTGAAGACGGGGCTACCGGAGTTACCACCCGTGGTGTGGGTCGTAGCAGCGAAGTTGACAGGCATCTCATACGTGCCGTCAGCCATCTTAGCTGCCCAACGCTTGCCTTCGCCGTAGAGCTGCTTCTGGTAGATCTCCTTGAGACGAGCGGGGACAGCGAACTCCCATGAGGTGGGGTCTTCCTTCTCCATCACACCACGCAGGGTCGTAGGCACCTGATACTCGACACCGTCGACGGGCGAGTAGCCACGGACCTGACCGTAGGTGAAGCGTAGCGTGCTATTGGCATCGGGCCAGAGGTTGTCCGTACCACGCTGAGCGATGATGCCACCGACGTAGGTACGACGAGCCAGATCAATGGGGTTGTCGAAGGCACGAAGATCCTTCGTCAGCTGTTCGCGCTTGGTGCGGACAGAGGCAGCGAAGCGCGACATCAGGTCGGAGGAGAGGACGGCCTGCTGCTCCTTAGCACCCAGCTTCTTGAAGGCCTCGAAGCCCTCAGGCGTGGTGAAGGTCGACTGAGCGAACATCGCATCGACGTAAGCATCTACCGAGCCGAACTTATCGATACCCTCAGCGATAGCCGTGGGCCAATCCTTGCGGTCGATCTGACGCGTGTATTCGGCGAGCTCAGCCTTAGCGATCTTAGCATCGAGCGAGGGGAGGTAGTCCTTGTTGTTGTAGGCAGTGAAGGCCTTATCCGTAGCGGTCAGCGGGTCATCAGCACCAGGGGCGCGCGTAGCTTCGATAGCCTGCCATAGCCCTTCGTCGAGATACCAGAACTGGCGACGCAGGTCACGACGGCCCTCGATAGCACGGTCGATCGTGGAGACAGCATCAGCGTAAGGCTTGTAGAAATTAGGAGTCTTCTCCTTTAGAGAACGGAAGAGGGACTCCATCTCCTGCTGCTTGATAGCCTTGATGTTATTCTTCTCGATACCGAAGTTCGCACCGATAGCACGCTTGTAAGCGTTCTGCGAGCGGGCGTACTTAGCGGCGTACATAATGTTCACCTTGGGATCGGCAAGCATATCCTTGAGCATGACCTCCTGACGGATGCTGCGCATACGGATGCGGATATCATTGTCGATGGTCTTCCATTCCTCTACTTCGGAGGGGAGGAAGAAGTGGTTGGTACGACCAGGGAAGCCCATAATCATAGCGAAGTCATCACGCTGCACGCCATCGGTAGAGATGTTGAACCAGCGCTTGGGCTTCAGAGGCACGTTGCTCTCCGAGTAGGGAGCGGGGTTGCCGTTGGCATCAGCGTAGATGCGGAAGAGGGAGATGTCACCAGCGTGACGGGGGTACTTCCAGTTGTCCGTGTCGGCACCGAACTTCCCGATAGCGCTGGGAGGTGCACCGACGAAGCGGATGTCGGAGTAGACCTTCTTGGTGAACATGAGGTACTTGTTCCCATTGTAGAAGGGACGGATCTCGACCTCCGTGCCTGGGTGATCCTTGAGGTAGTTGTCACCGACACGCTTGCGAGCTACCGAGCGAAGGAAGGCGGGCGAGAGGTACTCCATGCCCGTGCCCTTACGCACCTTCTTGAGCTCTGCCTGCACGAAGGCCGTGACGTCCTCGATCTTGTCGATGAAGGTCACGACGACGCCCTTAGCGGGGAGCTCTTCGGCGAAGCTCTGCGCCCAGAAGCCGTTCTCGAGGTAGTTGTGCTCGACACTGCTGAGCTTCTGGATCGCGTCATAGCCGCAGTGGTGGTTCGTCAGGACGAGCCCCTGCGACGAGATGATCTCACCCGTACAGCCACCGTCGAAGCTGACGACAGCATCCTTGAGCGAGGTGCCGTTGGGGTTGTAGAGATCGTACTCCTTCATCGAGAGCCCGCGCTTGACGAGCTCAGGGTACTTCTTGGAGAGCTGCTCCAGGAGCCACATACCCTCGTCGGCACGTGCGATGGAGCCGACGCCGAGGGCGATGAGGAGCGCAAGTAGGGTTTTACGCATAGTCATTGATACGATATTGAGTGGTTAAGTAATATCAGTGTGATGGGCGGGCGGCAGGCTAAGCCTTATGCCAGCCGAAGGTGAAGAGGTAGTCGGGGCACAGTGTGTAGTGCACCGTGAGCGAGGTGGCCTCACGAGCATAGCCGAGGCGTAGCTCCTGCGAGGCAGAGTCTATACGCTCCAGCGTGAAGCCATGGAGCGAGGCATCGGGCGGGCCGAAGATCTTGAAGGCGGTCTCCTTCGCTGACCACAAGAGGGTGCGGAGCTGAAGCTCCGAGAGCGAGGGAGCGCTATGCTCAAGCAGATCCCATTCGCTCTCCGTCAGGTAGCGCGAGGCTACGGCACGGAGCTGCGGGCGGTAGGTCTCTATATCCACCCCGGGACGGAGCGTGGCGGGCGTGAGAAGCACAGCCGCATGGCCCTCGGCATGCGAGATACTCACGCTCTGCTCGGGCGCACCGGGGAGGAACGGCCGCCCCGTAGCGTCATGCTCACGCTGGGGCGGTGCTGCACAGCCGAAGAGGTCACAGAGGATAGCACCCACAGCCGCCTCTTCGCTACTACGGCGCTCCCGTCGCCCCACTACGGGGAAGTGACCAAGACAAAGGGCTACCCCAGAGGGTAACCCTTCTATGTACTCCAGCGTCATACTGTACCCGATGTCGTGTCGTCCGCTGGAGGAGGAATGACTTGGACCTCGGTGATGCGGAACTTCTCCAAGCTCGTGACTCGGAAGCTCCACTCGCCAGCCGTGACCAGATCGCCCTTGCGGGGCAGGTCTTGCTTGAGCTCGAGGACGAGCCCACCGAGGGTATCGACTTGCTCTTCGGCCTTGCCGAAGGTACCTTGCTCGAGGTCGAGCGCACGCAGGACGTCCGTCAGAGGCGTCCCTCCCTCGAAGAGATAGCTCCCGTCGGGTAGGCGCTTGTAGGGTAGCTCCTCCTCGTCATATTCGTCCGAGATCTCCCCGACGATCTCCTCGAGGAGGTCCTCCATGGTGACGATACCGCTCGTACCGCCGTACTCGTCGACGACGACGGCGATGTGCTTCTTCGTACTGCGGAACTCCTCGAGGAGGTCATCCAGAGGCTTATTCTCGGGGATGAAGAGCGCGTCACGGATGAGCTTCGTCCAGTCGAAGTCCGCCTCCTGCTCCTTGTAGGGAATGAGGTCCTTGAGGTAGAGGATACCGCGGATATTGTCCTCCGACCCCTCGTAGACGGGAATACGTGAGTAGCCCGAGTCGAGGGCGAAGTGGAGCATACGATGGAAGTCCCACGCCACATCGATATCGACCATGTCCACACGGGGCACCATGATCTCCGAAGCGGTCTTGTTGTGGAAGTTGATGATGTCCTCGAAGAGCTCCTTCTCCTCCAGAAGGTCGACGGCCTGCGAGAGGTCATCCACGGAGAGATCATAGCGCTTGGGCTGCATACGACGTGTGAGCATGCTCGTCGAGCGCATGAGGAAGGAGGAGAACGGATAGAGGATGCGCGAGATCAGCGCCATCTTCCCCGAGGAGAAGCGGCTGAAAGCGAGGGGGTGTGCTTGGGCATAGACCTTCGGAATGATCTCACCGAAGAGCAGCAAGAGGAGCGTCAGGATGACCGTCTGGAAGATGAAGCCCAGGGCGGGAGCATGCGTGAAGTCGAAGATCTGTGCAAAGGCATAGCCGGTCAAGATGACGATAGCCACGTTGACCAGATTATTGCCGATGAGGATCGTAGCCAGTAGGCGCTCCGAATCCTTGAGTAGCTCTACGAGGCCTTGATCCGCAGGATGCTCCTCCTCCTTGATCGTGTCGATGTCGGAGGGAGAGAGCGAGAAGAAGGCGACTTCGGAGGAGGACATGAAGCCCGAGACGACGAGCAGAAGACCCGATATAGAGAGGGCGATCCAAGCCGAGACGGGGATCACCTCATTGATTACCTGACTGAATGATTCCAAATGCGTAGAGGATTGGGGGGGAGGATTAGCGCACGCCTTCGTGACGACGTACGGCATTGAGGAGGTCGCGGTACTGCTTGGTCTTCTCTCGGACGGAGACCTCGAGGAGCTGGAGCTCGCTACGCAGCTCACTGCGCACGGAGGCATCACCCTCTCTCCAGCGAGCACGGAGCTCACTGAGGCGGGCCTCTTCACGGGCGAGGGATTCGCGTAGAGCTTCGGCCTCAGCGAAGGTGCGACGGCCAGCGTCACTCTTGAAGTCTGCCCAGCGGTGGTAGACGACTGCACCCTGCAGGTGGAAGGTCAGCTCCGCCTTCTCCTCGCGCTGCGTCGTAGGCTGTACGGCTACGGCCTCGCCTTCGTAGAGGACACCCGAGAGGGTCGCACGGCGGTAGGTCTCCTCTTCAGAGAGCTCCGTCGTCTCACCACCCTGACGACCAGCGAGGAAGGCAGGGCGACCGGTGAAGCGATAGACGTGGACCTGCCCCTCGGGAGCGAAGCGGTCACTGATGAGGATCCCCCAGCCTTCGCTCTCGTGGTAGGCGAGCAGATAGTCGTTGTAGGGAGAGTTGTACGGCATACCGAGGAGGGTAGGCTCGAAGAAGCTATTGCCCTGCTCGGTGAGGCGCGTCATATAGAGGTCATAGCCACCGAGGCCTGCGGGAGAGCGGCGAGCAAAGAAGAGCGTCATCCCATCCTCGAGGAGGAAGGGCGAGCGGATAGGCACATCGGCCTCCAGCGTCTTGGTCGCTACCCCCTGACGCTCCCAGCTACGGCCCGCCTTAGCGTACCAAGCGAGAGCATGAGCATCAGGGATGATGCTATTGCGCCCCAGCGCATCGACGAAGCCGAAGATGGGGAAGACGGGAGGTGCCGGGTGCAGGCTGTCGCCTACTACGGGCGTCTCCACGGGGAGGAGGGAGCGGATATCTGCGGGGAGCTGCTCAGCGACGAGGAAGCGCCCACTGCCCTGAGGGAGGAGCTCGGCTATGCGATCGATCCCGACGAGTGTGCTATCGACGACGCGGAGCTCATCGGCTGTGCCATACATACGCTCGGCACGTGCTATCTGCTCCTGCAGCATCGTGATGCTGTCGGGCACAGCCTGACGGCGGCGCTGGAGGCTGGAGATATACTTGGAGAGCGCTGTCGATGCAGGGCCGAACTGATAGGCGTGATAGGCACGCTCCGCCTCACGGAGGAGCTGCTCGGGGCTCTGCGTGGGAGCCTTGGGCTTCACGACCTTTGCCTCACCCCATAGTGGGACGAGGACGAGGGCAGAGAGAAGTAGGATCGATCGTAAAGACATATCAAATGATTAGAATACGAACTGTGCGCGCAGCTGCAGGGTATGGTAGCTCAGACCATCGCCGCTATTGGAGCGCAGACGGCCGAGTGCGGTCGCATCCTTAGAGAAGGAAGTGAAGGTATAGCTGAGGCCGAGCATCATCGCGGTATTGGGATACCAGTTCACCGCTCCAAGGGCTTCATAGGCCTTCCCCATATAGCCCTGGGTATCGATAGCGCTGGCACCGATCATAAGCTCGACATTGCCCCCAGGCTCCACCTCATTATTGACATTAGAGAAGGCTGCACCGCTATTGGAGTAGCTACGCTGCTTCCCACGGAGCATATAGGAGCCTACGAGATATCCGCCCCAGAAGGAGACACTCTCACTACCATCAATATTATACGTCTTCTCTCCATTCGTAATAACCCCTGGGCTTTCCTTTGTGGCAAAGGTCGAGCACAGAGCCTCACCCTGGACAAAGAAGCGGTCATCACGGTAAGCAGCCTCCAGATCACAGATGGTGTAGTGGTCGATCCCTGAGAAGCCACCAGCGATAAACTTGCGGTTCTCTACGACAGAGCCCGAGCGACCGCCCAGGACGACGATGCCGTCATCCGACGTCACGCGCTCGGGGGTACGAGCCACAGCCGAGAAGCCGAGGTGCACAGTCTTCTGATCCGTATTGATGGGGCGCCAGACGGCACGTGCCGAGACACCGTAGCCCTCGCCCATGTGGTTCTCACGAGCATTGACACGCTCGCTGCTACCAGCGAAGAGGCCTGCACCGAGCCAATACTTATCCCCCCAGTGGGTACCAGCAAGCCCCCAGTGACGGGTATAAGGGATGAGGAAGTCGAGAGGTAGTGGGGTCGTGACCGAGCCGTGACGCGTGGAGGTATTCATCCCGATGCTCAGCGGCTCGAGCTGGTGCCCGAGGACAAGACGCGTCTGAGGACTGAAGGCATAGGCTGCGTAGATATCACAGAAGGTGATGCGCTGCCCCGTGTAGTTGACATCAATGCGCCCCGTCCAGTTGCCATAGCCGCCGAAGAAGCCGAGGCGAGCCTGTGTGATGGAGGTCCCAGCCGCCATACGGAAGGGCTCTTCTTGGGTCGCCCCTGCTGGGAGGTAGGTGAAGTTGGACTTATCGACGGGCGCGAAGGCTGCTGCATCGAGGGTCAAGCGACCGTCGACACCGAGGGTCACCTCGTCAGGTTGGCCGAGACGCAGGGCGATACCCGTCTGGGCAGCTGCCTTTGTGGACGAGAGGAGGAGGCCACCAGCTACGATGACCGAAGCGATAAGCGCGTAGTTCTTTCTTCTATTCGACGATGCCATTAGAGAATGCGTATTTGTTTACCTTAGACAAAGATAGCCTTTTCTGCAGTACAACGACGGAGAGGAAGCCCATACAGACAGCGTCCCCACGGGGGAGGAGGATAGCTAAGCTACCCAGCCTCACCCGTGGGGACGCTCCATTTATATAGGAGGGATGGACTTACAGATCGACTACGAAGGATACGACTTCGCCCGTCTCGGGATAGAAGCCACGCAGCTGGAGGGCGGAGCGACGAGAGCGGCTCTGGCTACCAGCCTTGTCGAGGGCAGCGACGACCTGATTGAGGTCGCTCTGCGAGCGCAGAGGCACGTTGTTAGCCGTCAAGAGGACGAAGCCTTCGCGGACCCCAGCCTTACGCAGGGCGCTATTCGACTGGAGGGACTGGACGACGAGGCCGTAGGAGAGACCGTAGGCACGGAGCTCATTAGCGCCCAGCTCCTTGAGGGTAGCACCGAGGCGGTTGTTCGCCCCATTGGGCGACTGCTTGAGGAGCTTAGAGCCACCTTCCTGATTGCGCAGCGTGACCTTGTAGGTCTTCTCTGCGCCCTTGCGGTTCACCGTGACCTGCACAGCGTCGCCAGGACGGAAGCGGGAGAGCTGCTCCTGGAGCTGAGCAAAGGAGGTGATGCGGTGGCCGTCGATGGCGGTGATGACGTCACCCTTCTCGATACCAGCAGCCAGAGCGGCACTGATCTCTGCGAAGTCAGCGACATAGAAGCCCTCGTTGACCTTCAGCCCTTCCTTCTGTACGAGCTCGCTGGTGACATCAGCCCCTGCGACCCCGAGCATACCACGCTGTACGGTACCGTACTTCTTGATATCGGAGACGACCTTAGCGGCGATGTTGATGGGCACTGCGAAGGAGTAGCCGGCATAGTTCCCCGTCTGAGAGTAGATCATCGTGTTGATCCCGACGAGTTCGCCTGCAGCATTGACCAGGGCCCCACCACTGTTACCAGGGTTCACGGCAGCATCGGTCTGGATGAAGGCACCTACACCGAGCTGGTCGCCCGTGGCAGCGGCACGCGACTTAGCGCTGACGATACCGGCCGTGACGGTGCTGGTGAGATTGAAGGGGTTCCCTACAGCCAGGACCCACTCGCCGAGACGGAGGTTCTCTGAGTTACCGAAGGGGATCGTAGGCAGGTCCTTAGCCTCGACCTTGATCAGTGCGATATCGCTGGAGGGGTCGGAGCCGATGAGCTTAGCCTTGAAGGTACGGTTGTCATTGAGCGTCACAGAGAGCTCGTCACCACCCTCGACGACATGGTTGTTCGTCATGATGTAGCCATCATTGCTGATGATCACACCCGAGCCATAGCCTACGACGGGCTCGCTACGACGCGAGCCCCCACGAGGGTCACCACCGAAGAAGAATTCGAAGGGATCGATCATCTGCTGGGACTGCACCTGCTGGGTCTTCTTCACCTTGATGTGGACGACCGCCTTCACCGAGCTCTCGGCGGCAGGTGTGAGGTCAGGAGCATTACCTATCTGGCGCGAGCCTATGGCGTAGGCTGCATTCTGGAATCCATATTCATTCGCTGAGGTCACACTCTCGACACCTGACTGAGCGGTATAGCTACTTGAGCTACCACCATTGCGGGTCATTATGTGGACCGTAGCAGCCGAGGCTGCAATACTTACCGCTACCAAGCCTAAGACAGCGGCTGATTTCTTCAATACCTTGTTCATAGTCGTTAAGTATAATTCTTTATCTGATTAAAAAAACACTCCGGAGCTCCTCATCGCGGGCTCGAGACGTGCCGTGCTTCGTAAGGAACGGCTGGGTGGCGGGGAAGCCCCTTTACCTTATGAGAGTCAAAGAGGGTGCCAATGTTTAATTCACCCCTACAAAACTTCACATTCTGCCAAAAGCGCAGACTTTTTCTCGGCAATATGACAGCATTTCGCCACCCCACATAGCACAGACGTAGCGAGTGTCCCACGACGAAGTATCCCCATCGGAAGGGCAGGAGTATAAACCTATATTGGTCGCTGGGTG
>ERZ773212.1217-NODE-1217-length-11909-cov-14.367977_pt1 | contig 11909 bp, 9 predicted proteins | sample MGYA00581005_ERZ773212 | MGnify/ENA primary metagenome ERZ773212 (study PRJEB29015, sample SAMEA2738154) | human oral metagenome | biome: human oral; feature: human-associated habitat; material: saliva | place: China | collected 2196 ... | reverse complement strand
TCACCTTCGTGACCGGGTCCGTGTAGTTCAGGGCGGCGGCGGCCAGGGCGTGGCCACCCTCGTGGTAGGCGGTGACGGCCTTGTCGTGGTCGTTCATGACGCGCGTGCGCTTCTGCGGGCCGGCAATGACGCGGTCGATGGCCTCGTCGATGGCGCGGTCGTCGATGAACTGCATGTTCGAGCGGGCGGTAAGCAGCGCGGCCTCGTTGAGGACGTTTGCCAGGTCTGCACCCGTGAAGCCGGGGGTACGCTTGGCGATCTGGCGCAGGTCAACCTGCGCGGTGAGCGGCTTGCCCTGAGCATGCACCTTGAGGATCGCCTCGCGGCCCTTGATGTCCGGGGCCTCGACGGCGATCTGGCGGTCAAAGCGGCCGGGGCGCAGCAGCGCCGGGTCGAGGATGTCGGGGCGGTTCGTGGCGGCGATCAGGATGATGTTGGCGCGCTCATCGAAGCCGTCCATCTCGACGAGGAGCTGGTTGAGCGTCTGCTCGCGCTCGTCGTTGCCGCCGCCGATGCCGCTGCCGCGGTGGCGACCCACGGCGTCGATCTCGTCGACGAAGATGATGGCCGGCGCGTTCTTCTTGGCGCGCTCGAAGAGCTCGCGCACGCGCGAGGCACCCACGCCCACGTAGAGTTCCATGAACTCCGAGCCGGAGATCGAGAAGAAGGGGGCCTTCGCCTCACCGGCAACGGCCTTGGCCAGCAGGGTCTTACCAGTTCCGGGAGGACCGTAGAGCAGAACGCCGCGCGGGATGCGCGCGCCCACCTTGTGGAACTTGTCGGGGGATGCCAGGAACTCGCGAATCTCCTCGAGTTCTTCCACGGCCTCGTCCTCACCGGCGACGTCCGCGAAGGTGACGTCCGGGCGTTCCTGGTTGAACTCCTTAGCGCGCGAGGCCGTGAAACCGCCCATCATCCGCGAACCCGACATGGAGCGCATGATGAAGTAGAACGCGCCCATGAGGACCAACAGCGGGACGATCAGCTGGAACATAGCACCCAGAGCGCTGGACTGGGGACGCACCGCGTTCCATCCCTTCGCGGGGGCCTGCTCGGCGACCGTGTCCAGGATGTCCTTCGTCTGAACGTAGGAATACGTGAAGTAGACGTTCTTGCCCATGTTCGTCGTCGGATCGCCCGCACCGGTGCTCTGATGCTGGTAATCCTCACTCAGCGTGAGGTTCACCTGCTGGGTGCCCTCGTTGAGGACGACCTTCTCGACCGTGGTTCCCGAGATGAGCGCCATGCCTTCGGACGTCGAAATCGACCGCGGTTGGAAGGCCTGCCAGAGGAACCACCCGCCCACGATGAGGATGACGAGGGGAAGCGTCACCCAAGTCCAGCTCGGGCGCTTAATCTTCGTCTTGTCGTTCACGTATGCCCCTTAGAGGTTCCGAAGTTGTCAGTTGGAGTAGACGTGCGGCTGCAGCGTGCCAACGAAGGGCAGGTTGCGGTACTTTTCCGCGTAATCCAGGCCGTAGCCGACGACGAATTCGTCGGGAATGTCGAAGCCCACGTACGCCACGTCGATGTCGACCTTCGCGGCGGCGGGTTTGCGCAGCGCGGTCGCGATGTTAACGGAGGCGGCACCGCGCCCCTGCAGGTTGGCCTGCAGCCAGGACAGCGTCAGACCGGAATCGATGATGTCTTCAACGATCAGAACATGGCGGCCCGCCACATCCTGGTCGAGGTCTTTGAGGATGCGCACGACGCCCGAACTCTTGGTGCCCGACCCGTAGGAGGAGACGGCCATCCAGTCCATTTCGATCGGGGTGTGTAACTTACGCGACAGGTCTGCCATAACCATGACGGCCCCTCGCAGGACGCCGACGATGAGCAGTTCCCGACCCGCGTAGTCGCGGTCAATCTGCTCGGCCATCTCGCCGAGCCTACGGTCCATGTCCTCGGCAGTGACGAGGATTTCCTTCAGATCGTTTCCCATGTCGGTGGCGTCCACCGTGTCCTCTTTTCCTATCGGCGCTCCGCGAGCGGTTGCACTATAAGCGTGCCATAAGAGCAGGTGTTTGTGCTCAAAAGGCATCTATTCTCACTGTCAGCGCAACACCGTGTGGTCACGCTTGCCCGCTCCGAGCGTCCGAGGGAGCCGGCATGCGTCCTGCGCACACCGCGACCTCCACTGACAAACTTCCGCACGCACGCGTGCGACCGAGCGGGTGGGATCGCAGCGACGAGGCCTCGGCAGGCCTGAGCATCATCCGCCGTCTCGGGTCGGCTCGGGAGAGCGCGCCTCGAAGAGGATACGGGCCTGCGTGCCGCGACCGACGCGCGTGGCCCTGCCGCCCGGCAGAGGGATCGGCCCCTGCCCCCTCCAAGCAACGATCAAGTCGTCGAGGGCGTCCACGTGAACCCCCGACAATAAGCGGATTCCTGCCCGACTAGCCACCTCGCGCAGCGCGCGGGCGCGCACGGCCCGGGGAGCGCCTGACACCTCGGACACCACCAGGGCGAGGCTCCCTTCCCCTGCCAGGGACGCGGCCTCGCAGCTCACAGCCAGGAGGCCACGCGTCCACTCGCTCAGGGCGTCGTCGTCGGCCGCGCACAGGGCGGCCGTGCGGGCGAGGGCCGGCACGGGGTCCACCCCCAGGGCCGAGGCCAGGGCAGGGATCGCGCTATGACGCACAGCGCTGCGACGCAGGGCACTGCCATCGGCGGCACGCCAGGGTCCGTCGATGGCGTTCGTCGGATCCTCGAGAGGCGTGAGGGCCGCCTTCGCGCAGGCACCCGCCGTGTCGGCGCGGCGCAGACCCAGCAGCGGGCGCAGCCACGTCACCCCGTCCTCGTCGCGGCGAACCGGCGCAATCGCGCGCAGCGACGAGGGGCCGGACCCGCGCGCGAGGCGCAGCAGCACGGTCTCCGCCTGATCGTCCATCGTGTGCCCCAGCAGCACGGGTGCCCCCTCGCGCAGCGCAAGAGAGCGCAAGGCGGCGAGACGAGCGTCACGGGCCGAGGCCTCGGGGCCTCCCCTCCCATCGACGCGGACAGTCTCCACGAGTGCGCGCGCCCCGAGGGATGCAGCGAGATCCGCGACGCGGCGCGCTTCGTGAGCGCTGCCCGCCCGCAGACCATGGTCGACCGTCAGCGTCACCACCTCAATGCCCGCACGCGACGCCACATCAATCACCGTCAGGGCAAGCGCCAGCGAATCCGCACCACCCGACAGGCCAACGATGACAGCGGGAGGGACCCCGGCCTCGTCAATAAACGAGCGCAAGCACGAGCGAACCGCAAGCGAGCAGGCACGCAGGCAACCCCGAGGGTTCGCTCCCACCAAGCGGGAGGCGTCAGCGCACACGCGCCAGCCACGCCGCTGGTTCGGCGTACTCGTGGGCGCTCGGCAGGGCCTCGACGCTGGACAACAGCGTCGCAATCGCACCCTCGCGCACGACCGTGCGCGCGAAGCCCTCGGTCTGGGCCTGCAAGAGTTCAACCCCCGACAGCGGCATGCCCGCCGCCGCGCACGCACGGACCAAAGCGACGCCACCCGCGTGCGCGCGATGCGTGCGCAGCCAATGAATCGACGGCAGATCGCGCGGAGTCAACACCTCCATCTCAGCCGTCGGCAACGCATCCAACAGCAACACGATGCGCACCAGCTCATCACTGCGCTCCGGCAGCGCGCGGACAAGATCAGCGACGTAAGTCACCAGGTGAGGCGCATGCGTCAGATGCACGCCGCGCAGCCCCGTGCACAGGGACACCCAGCGACACCAATCCGTCTGATCCAACGCATAGCGCTGCGCATCCGCCAGCACGTTCGGTGCCACGAGCACGCTACAGCCGGACGACACGTCCCAAATGCCGGTCGCACTCTTCGCGAGCGCGCGCAGGACCACGGCCTCGACCGCGAGAACCATCGGCGTGCGCGTGTCCTCGAAACGATCCAGGACCGCCCCCACCCTGCGAATCAGCCCTCGACGGTCCACGACGACAGTGCGGGATGCCGCCACGGTCGCCGAGGCCTCGGACAACGTGGACAGCTTCGCGAGCCTGCGACTCGACCAATCCGCCGAGCGGCGCAGGCGCGCCACCACCGCGGACGCGCCCACGCGCGAGGCCGACGGGCCAGCGTAGGACATCGAAGCGAGAACTCCCGCGACGTCGCGCGGTCCAAACGGCATTTCCATGGACTCAGTCTAGCTCGGCAAGACCTTCCTCAAACCTGTCCAAACGCCAGCGTGTGGGCAACGCGCCATCCTCGACCAGGTCGTGGCCAATGACCACCAGGAGAACGCGACCGCTCTGCGTCCTCACGCTGCCCGACAGCGTCGTCACACCCTGAAGCGCACCCGTCTTCGCCTGAACGTTACCAGCGGCGGGTTCGTCCGTCATACGATCCGAGAGCGTGCCAACCAGATCAGCCCAGGGCAGGAGGCGAATCAGGTCCCCCTGGCTCCCCTGCGCCTCGTACGAGGCCTTCAGGACACCGACGAGCGTGTTCGCACTGAGCTTGTCGTTCGTGGACAGACCCGAGCAATCCTCCAGGATCATACCTCTGGTGGGGATGCTGGCCTCCACCAGGTCAGCCTTCACCATGGCGACCGCGCCCGCGTACGTCGTGGGCTGGCCAGCAGCGCTCGCCGCGAGGCGGCAGTACTGATCCGCGAGCGTGTTATCAGAGTGCGCCAGCATCCAGCGCAGCTGCTCCCCCATCGTCGCCGAGGACACGGACGCAAGGGTCTCACCTCCGGTGGGCGCCTCCCCGTCCTTGCCGAGTTTCACTGCGACGCCCGACGACGTCAGGGCCTTCGCAAACACCTGCGCAACATAGCCGGGGGCATCCTCATGGAACGCATACGCGCCCGGGGCGGTACGCCCGGCGTCAATCGCCATCGGACCCACGTGCCCCTCGTAGCCGCCAACCTCCTGCGCGTCCCAGGCGGGCAGGTGCGAATCCCCCTCGAAGAGGGTCCCCCGCCAGTTCAAAGTGACGGATGTAATACCGCGCGAGGTGAGGGCCGCCGCCGTCTTGTCTGCAAGAGTCTGCAGGCCGGCGCGTCCCGACACCTCGGTCTCCTCAGACTCGCCCGCACCCAGGAGCAGATCGCCCTCAGAGTCGAGGAACAGGGTGCGATTGTCGCCGCTCAGAAGTGTGCTCGTCGTCAGCGTCGTCGTCGGATCCAGGTGCTTGAGAGCGCTGAAAGCGGCGAGAGTCTTCGTGGTGGACGCGGGCGTGTGGCCAATAGCCGCGTCCTCGTCGAGGAGGATGTCGCCCGTCTGCGCATCCACAACAACGCCCCACGCGGTGTAATCGCCTTTATCCGCGCCAACAGCGACAGGCCGCCACAGCTGCGCGAGCTGCGTTTCAGTCACCGGATTGCCCGAGGCCTGGGCGGGCACCGACGCGCTGGCCGGCTCAAGCGTGGCGGCAGTCGGTACTGCCTTGGGGGTGGGGACCGAGGAGGGTGTGCAGCCAGCGCTCAAAAAGGCGACTGCCGCCACAAGCGCTGCGCTAGCGCTTACAATTGGCCCCATAGACGTGCGATGCATGAATATCCCTTCGTGGTTACCTAGGCATCTAGGTTACCCGCCCATGCTCGCACACAACCAATCGGACCCCCGAATTGCGGGGCTAACAATGGAAGGTTCGACCATGGAGTTCGATGTCACCATCGAGATTCCCAAGGGGAATCGGAACAAGTACGAGATTGATCATGAAACCGGACGCATTCGTCTCGACCGCATGCTCTTCACGTCGACCCGCTACCCGGACGACTATGGGTTCATCGACGACACCCTGGGCGAAGACGGCGACCCCCTGGACGCACTGGTGCTCCTCGAAGAACCCACCTTCCCCGGCTGCGTGATCCGCTGCCGCGCACTCGGCATGTTCCGCATGCGCGACGAGAAGGGCGGCGACGACAAGGTCCTGTGTGTCCCCGCATCCGACCAGCGCGCATCGTGGCGCACTGAGATCGACGACGTCTCGGAGTTCCACCGCCTTGAAATCCAGCACTTCTTCGAGGTCTACAAGGACCTCGAACCCGGCAAGAGCGTCGAGGGCGCACACTGGGTCGGCCGCGAGGAAGCGGAGGCCGAGATTCGTCGTTCCTACGAGCGCCTCAAGGAGCACGAGGGCGAGCACTGAGTATGTCAGACTTCACGGTGGGGCCGCGCGACGATTCGCGCGGCCCCACCGTTTACTCCCCTTGGCTTGCCAGGGGCACGCGGGTCAGGGGGAAGGGGGATTGCATGCAATTTTTTGGAGGAACGAGCGCTCAGTGCACCTGACCCGCCTGGTTCGTCCACGCCTCGGTAATGATGCCCGTGTGCTCATAGAGCACGATACTCAGCCCATCCTCCTCACCCTTGCAGGTGTAGTAGACGGACGCGTAAGGTTCCCGATCATCCTCAGCCTTCTCTTTCATAACTGATGCGCGAATGCGGTAGCTCCACTCGGTGCCGTTCTCGGCGACCAGGTCGAACACATATTCGCGATGCGACCTCTTGCCTGTGCTCAGTTCGGTATGGAAGTTCTGGCAGGCCACGTTCTCGTGCCGCACAGTCCCCCGATGCCAGTCCTCTATGTAGGGCCACTGGTACATGAACGAGATATGCCAGACCAACCACAGCACGCAACCAACGACCCCGAGTCCCAGGAGGGGCGCCACCACGCCCCCCGACGCCCGCCCACAGACCACTCGCACAAGACGTCGCAGCAACGCCCACACGAAGCGCAACGAGAAGAAGAGCACCAGGAGCGGGAGCCCCATCGCGGCGAAACCGCCATAGAACCTCCACTGCCCCCAATCGTCTATGAAGACGATGACGCCGACACACGCGTAACCCATCAGGACCCAGCAGCCGATAATGAGCCACCTGTAGAGCTTTTGTCGATACGCTAAATTCTTCGAGGTGAAGAGATAGCTCACAGACCCATCGGGGCCTGTCTCGGTCGTTCCCATGCGCCCACAATAGCCTGGTTATAGGACATGTCGTGTTGCTGGGGTTCATCCATCATGTGCCTTGGTGTCCTCTTCTTGCCGTCTGGGGCCTGCAGGAGTGCACTACGTGAGGGTGCATTGGGCTGACCACCTGAACCATGTCGCCGAAGCGCAAAGCCATTGCGCACAATCCGCTCACCATGCGCCTCCATCCCCGTGATACGCACGCGAACCCGCTATTCCGAACCCGGGCCATCTCATCCGCACGTGGACCCGCTATTCCGAGCCTGGGCCATCTCATCCGCACGTGGACCCGCTATTCCGAGCCTGGGCCATCTCATCCGCACGTGAACCCGCTATTCCGAGCCTGGGCGACCCCGCCCACATGCAGAACAGCGGGTTAACATGCGGAACAGAGGGTCTACGCGCGGGACAGGGGGCACAGCCGTACACCAGACCCACTACATCACACGCGAACCCGCTATTCCGAACCCGGGCCATCTCATCCGCACGTGGACCCGCTATTCCGAGCCTGGGCGACCCCGCCCACATGCGGAACAGCGGGTTAACATGCAGAACAGAGGGTCTACCTGCGGAACAGGGGGCACAGCCGTACACCAGACCCGCTACATCACACGCGAACCCGCTATTCCGAACCTGGGCCATCTCATCCGCACGTGAACCCGCTATTCCGAGCCTGGGCGACCCCGCCCACATGCGGAACAGCGGGTTAACATGCGGAACAGCGGGTTCACGTGCGGGACACGTTGGAGTCCAAGTCGTTGTCGCGCGCGGATGATCCGTCACGAATCATGGGGTAGCCGCACACGCCCACGATGCTTCAGTATTTACATAAGCGAGGTATGCACAACCACCTGTAACCGTGACTTTCCCTCACCAGCAAGTCGACGAGTCACTACACCAGCAACACGTAGTGTCCTCAACACCAATAGCCGACGCAGCCTCGCCACCTCCGAGACGAGCTACCGCGCGGAGGAGATCATCGCCCAAGGGAAGCCAGAATCTGCGTGCGCGGGTAGACCTCGGCGCTCACGAACGTGCCCGGTGCCTCGCACAGCTTCATGAGACCGACGTACGGTTCATCTCCCTCCCCCAGTCGACACTCCAACATGACCGAACTAACGCGCACATCCAGATGCAGACCGTCGGGACTCGTCACCGTCATGTATGCGTACTCTTTGTCCGGCGACTCATCGTTAGTGCGCTCAACCGCACGCGAAACACCGCCGCAAGTCACCGCCTCGTAGCGCACAGGCCCTTGGCGCTGATCCGCGAGCGCGGGGGCTACGTAGGAGTAGGAACGATACGACACAAAGCCGATGATTAGGACGACGATGAGCGCCGGAACACTGACAACGGCCAGGAGAAGCGACATGTATCGGTCCATCGTCGCTAGGCGACACTCGCGGATGAAGGCCACGGGCCACTCGAGTGAACGTAGAAACAGGGGAACCCAGCCGATCAGGAAGATGATCGGGACCCACATGAAACGAACCCGCCCGTCAAGCGCAACCGCGCCGAGGTCTTGCTTCCACGCGAGCACCCACACGCAGACGTAAGCTACGACGACCACGGTCATCAAGACAGCCCACGCAGCCTCAGTTCCGCATCCTTTCGGCTTCCAGCCCTTCGGCGCGGACGCGCTCGGCGGCGGAGAGGTCGGCGGCTGTGGAACATCGACACTCATGCCCAGATCGTATCCCCCGAGTTTCTGGCTACTTGCTCGCCCGGGCCTCGGAAATGACGCCCGTACGCGGATAAACGGACACACTCATGCGCGTCTCCGGTGACTCGCACGCGCCCAGGATCGTATTGAACGGGCTGCCCTGACGGTCGGTTTCTTTGTCGAGATCCACGCGCTTGAAGCGGAAGCTCTGCGAATAACCGTCATCCCCGACCAGCCTGAACTGGAGGTACTTCCAGGACCTGCTCTTCGGTGAGACGCTGCCGTTCCCATCGTTGAAGGCCTCGCACGCCACACGCTCGTGGCGCACAGGCCCTTCCCACAGGTCCTGCGCGAGCGTCAGGTGTTGATTCCACGACGGATACACGACGCTGGCGAGGATACCGGCGGATATCAGGAAACAAATGATGGCAAGCCGTGGCCGCGGCTTCTTCGCATGCTTTCCCCGCGTGGGCAAACGCCGAGCTCTGATGAGATCGCGGATCGCCCAACGCAGCGCCGCCCACATAATCGGCAGCCAGATAAGCACGAAGCCGACGGGCAGGACTGCCGCCCCGATCTTGCCTCGCATCGACCAGTCACCCCACGCCTCCCGCCAGTTGGAGGTCCAGATCAGCCAGTACACACCAAGCGCCATCAACCCCAGGATGAAACGTATGAAGCGCTTCGCCGAGTTATCGAGGACCGTGGGGGTGCTCTCGCCGCTCGCGCGCGAGTCCTTCCGAGGATCAGTACCGGTCGTTGAGTTCTGCATGCGTCCATGCTAGTCGAGGCCGCCGCAGGGTCGCCCCGCGCGGCGCAGATACCCGCACCCCGGGTGCCCGCCCCCACGTAGCCCCCGACGCCCACGCAACCCAGGACACCTCAGACGCAACAATCAGCCGACAAGACCATCAGCTCACACAAGCACCCGACAATACGCACGACCACGGCAGCCATGGCAATACTCACATCACCATGCAAAACGGGGGGCCGCGCAGACTCAGTCTGCGCGGCCCCCGCAACGAGTAGGATCAGAGCCTCACGGCGTAAGGCATGAGTGAACCCCAGCTATACACGCCGGTCACGCGCACGGGCACACCGAAGGTGGGAGCCTCGATCATCTCGCCGTCGCCCAGGTACAGGGCGACGTGGTAGATGCCGGACTGGGTGCCATCGGAGGACCAGAAGATCAGGTCGCCCGCCTCCATGTCACCGAGGGACACGTGCGTGCCGTAGCCGTACTGCGCGCGCGAGAGGTGTGGCAGGTCCACGCCGGCACTCTCCCATGCGAGCATCGTCAGGCCGGAGCAGTCGACGCCGCCGTAGGATTCGCCACCCCACACGTAGGGCACACCCAGGTAGGTCATGGCCGTGGCAATCGCAGTGGACGCGCCGCCGTAGGAGTAGCTGGGTTCCTCGTCGTCAGGCTCCTCATACACGGGTTCTTCGTACGCGGGCGCGGGCGCGGGCTCCTCCTCAGCGGGCGCAGGGGCGGGCGCTTCCTCAGCGGGTGCGGGGGCGGGCGCTTCCTCAGCGGGTGTGGGAGCGGGCGCTTCCTCAGCGGGTGTGGGAGCGGGCGCTTCCTCAGCGGGTGTGGGAGCGGGCGCTTCCTCAGCGGGTGCAGCTGACGCGTCGGGGGCCGGGGACGAGGCAGGGGCCTCGGGAGTTGCATCGGCCGCGGGAGCAGGGGTGTCGGCACGGCGCTGGCTGTCGGCGGCGGCGACGGCTGCGGAGGCCTGCTCGGCGGCAGCACGTTCGGCGGCAGTGCGTTCAGCGGCGAGGCTGGCCTCGCGCTGGTTGATCAGGTCGACGGTGGTGTTCTGCTTGGTGGCCAGCTCCTTGACGTAGGCGTCGCGCTGGGCGGCAACGATGTTGGCCTGAGTCTGCGCGTCGGTAGCGGCCTTGTTGGCGGCATCGGTGCGAGCCTGAACCTCGTCGGTGGCCTTCTTCTGGTTATCGAGCGCGGTGTTTGCTGCGTCGCGGGTAACCTTGGCGACTTGTTCGAGGGCGGCGACGTTCTGCATCTTCGCCTCGGCGGACGAGGAGAAGGAGTTGATGCCGACCTTTTTGGTTTCGACGCCACGCAGGCCGTCGGCGTCCAGGTAGGGGGCGATGGCGTCGAGGGACCCACCGCCGTTACGGTAGGTGGCTTGGGCGACGGAGGCGATCTGCTGCTTGCCCTCCTGGAACGCAGCTTCGGCAGCGTCGGCGTCGGCTGAGGCCTTGTTAGCTGTCGCGGTTGCCGCGTTCAGCGCGATCTGGGCTTCGTTGAGGTCTTCGCCGGCAATCTGCGCATTCTGGGTCGCAGTGGCTGCAGTCGCGTTGACTTCGGCCAGTTTGACCTCAATCTCGGCGACACTCATCGAAGCGGCTTCTTCGGCCGCCTTGGCGGCTGCGATTTCCTCCTCGGAGGGAGCCGCTTGTGCCATCTGCGGCAAGATCAGCAGAGCGCTGGCGGCAAAGACCGTCAAGGCCGTGCGGATTGTTCCGCGTTGTCTCATCGTCGTCTCATCTCGTACATGCGTGGGTGGACGCCCGTAGGCGAGTACTGAAAAGAAGCCTATCCACTTTCATCACGCTTGGCAACAAACACACCAAACTCCACACAGTTCACGTATACACCAATCGCAACATTGGAAACACCAGCACCAAATTACCCCGCAATCACTGAGCAACCTACCCCGAGAGCACCACTCATGTACTCCCTCTCACATTTATAGCTCCTTCTTGAATGCCAGCCAACCCGGTTACAAAAGTCCACCATCCGGGACCAACGCGCCATAGCCTCGTCCATGACAAAGAATGGGAACCATGAACCGTCGAATGTGCCGCTGACTGCGCGTCAGCACCAGCGACTGCCGCGCAGTCCCCCGACAGCGGGACGCGCATTGACGCATATTCATTTCACCGCATCTGCGGCCCGCCGGAGGGGAATCAGAGACGACCCACCCCCGACCCCAGGAGCCGCACAATGACCGCCAACGACTGGTCCTTCGAAACCAAGCAGATTCACGCCGGATACGACCTCGACCCCGCCACCGGCGCGACCGCGCTGCCCATCTACCAGACCTCCTCCTACGCCTTTGAAGACACCGCGCAGGCCGCGAGCCGCTTCGCCCTGCAGGAGCTGGGCCCCATCTACACGCGCCTGACCAACCCGACGACCGACGGCGTCGCCGCACGCATCGCGGCCCTCGAGGGCGGCGTCGGCGGCCTCCTCGTCTCCTCCGGCCAGTCCGCGACCGCCCTGTCGATCCTCGCCCTAGCCGTCGCCGGCAACAACGTGGTCGCCTCCCCCTCCCTGTACGGCGGCAGCGTCA
>ERZ773212.1215-NODE-1215-length-11932-cov-10.817631_pt1 | contig 11932 bp, 11 predicted proteins | sample MGYA00581005_ERZ773212 | MGnify/ENA primary metagenome ERZ773212 (study PRJEB29015, sample SAMEA2738154) | human oral metagenome | biome: human oral; feature: human-associated habitat; material: saliva | place: China | collected 2196 ... | reverse complement strand
CTATCGATGGTATGACTGCTGACTTTGCCAAAATTCCTTGGGAAGTCCTTCAAAAGATTTCTGTACGTATCGTAAATGAAGTGGACCACGTTAACCGTATCGTCTACGATATTACAAGTAAACCACCAGCAACTGTTGAATGGGAATAATATATAAGAGTAACTTAGGCTAAGAATCCTTGATTTAACAGCATTTTTGTTGTTATAAATGGTATTTAAATAATATAGATACATTTGGATTGTCGCCAAAGTGTCGCCAAAAGAAGCTCTTAATTTGAGCTTCTTTTATTTTTTTGAAAGGAAGCTAAAAACATGTCCAAAGGTAAAGCATTCGAATACGCTACTGCCGTTTCATTTTGTCAATATATAAATAATAATGGTGGAAGAGCTCAAATCATAGATGATAATAATTTCAAAAATGTTGAAAAAGATTTTTTAGAATTACATCCAGAAGAACAATTAGATTTAATAAATGCTGCAGTCGTTGGGTGTAGAGAGGTTTACAATTTAGAACCAATGTTACAAAATACTAGCGATGTCATTAACATTAGTATTGCTCCTGATTCATATGGAATAACAGGCGATGTTAGAGATGTTATTTTATGGAATGATAATTTTGAAATTGGTATTTCATGTAAGCATAATCATACAGCCCTAAAACATCAAAGATTATCTAACAAAATCGATTTCGGACAGATATGGGCAGGATATCCAGTTTCTCAAAATTACTGGCAATCTATTAATCCGATTTTTACAATGCTAACTAATTTTAAAGAGAATGGAGTTAATTGGAGAGATTTACCAAGCTATGGAGTAAGTAAAGAAAATGATGTATACGTACCTTTACTAACTAATTTTTTAAATGAATTCAACTCACTTGATAGAACCTACCCAGATTTAGCTCCAAAATTCATGGAATATTTAGCTGGTCGTAAAGATTTTTATAAATTTGTGATGGATGAGAGACATCGCAACTTAACCATTTATGCATATAATCTACATGGTAATTTAGGATTTGGAAGTGGGTTAGTACCTATTATTTTACTCCCAACAAGATTCATCAATAAATCTTGGAAAGTCAATAATGATGGTACAACAAGTAATAATACTTTGATTATAGAAATGGATAATAACTGGACTGTCGCACTTAGGTTACATTCCGCTTCATCTAAAGTAGAAACCAGCTTAAAGTTTGATAGTCAACCAATTACTATACCTGATAATTTTTTAACTATTTCTATTCCATATTAAATACTGGCCTTTTTTTAATTATTATGGTATGCTATTTCTTGTAAATCTAATAGAACTAGGAGATAATATTTGGATAACACAATAATAAAAGATAAAACTATTCGTTCTAGAGGGAAATTTAAGCCTGCACCAAATCTTTCTGTTAATGAAGTTAAGAATGTATTATTCAAAAAAATTGAAGAAGAAACAAGTAAAATTATTGAGGATTCTTCTGATTATGAATTAATTCAACAAGTAGATTATCAGGATAATAAAGTAAATGTTGTATCATTATTCTCAGGAGCTGGTGGTTTAGACTTAGGAACCGAATTGGCTGGGCTTGCTTCCGTCATTGGTGTACAAGAAGCTCTAAAAGTTTTTAATAATAAAGAGGAGTTTCAACAGCTAAGACACGAGAGTATTTTCCATACAATTTATACGAATGATATGTTCCTTGAAGCTAATGAAACCTATAGTATGAATTTCCCCTCTACTATTATCCAACATCAAAAAGATATCAGGAAAGTTGCTCATTTCCCAAACAATGAATTAACAATCGGTGGTTTCCCATGTCCTGGTTTTAGTGAGGCTGGACCAAGATTAATTGATGATGATAGAAACTTTCTATACATACACTTCATTCGTGAACTAATGCAGACACAACCAGCATTCTTTGTTGCTGAGAATGTAAAAGGTATGATGACTCTTGGCCAAGGAGAAGTATTAAAACAGATAATCGAAGATTTTTCAAGTGCAGGGTACACTGTTACTGCTCATTTAGTTAATGCACGCGATTATGGAGTGCCACAATCTCGAGAACGTGTTTTTTTGATTGGTGTACATAAAGAAAAAATTGAAAAGAAATATGGATACCGATATGAATTACCTTTACCTACTCATGGTAAAATGAATGAAATAGACTTATTTTCTAATAAACTACCTTGGGTAACATTACGAGAAGTAATTGGTGATTTAGAGAGTAACCCAGGTGAATATTTCGAGGGTTCATACAGTACAATCTATATGTCTAGAAATAGGAAAAAATCATGGGATGATCAAAGCTTCACAATTCAAGCAAGTGGGCGTCAGGCACCTCAACACCCCGGTGGCAGTCCTATGACAAAGTATAAAGAAGATAATCACACCAGATGGCAGTTCAACGGAGAAAATAATAGACGACTTTCAGTCAAAGAAATAGCTCGGATTCAAACATTTCCAGATTGGTTTGAATTTAGTTTCGGTTCTCCTATTGGAAAATCTGGAAAACCAATTTCTAGAAACGCTCAAATTGACAAAGTATATAAACAAATTGGAAATGCTGTACCTGTACTACTTGCAAGAGCAATTATTCAACCAATAGCAGATTTTTTATATAATGAATATCTAAAAAAAGATTGATGTACTATTCAATCTTTTTATTTTGTTCAATTTCTTAACAATTTATCTTCTACAAATTGTTCTCTCTCAAATATACTAAAAAACTCCACTTAACTTTATTTTTCAGAATATATTTGTTAGGATAATATTAAAGAATCAATTACAATCTAATCAGATTAATCTATAAGTAATATTCCTTTTTAAAAAAGTAAACTAATGTGAGGTCTCTATGGATTTTTATAACGAAAAATATAAACCAGTTATAGGAGAAAGAGTAAAGTTAATAAGAAAATTTTACGGAAAAAAGCAAAAAGACTTTGGTAATGAGAGTACTGTAAGCCAAATTGAAAATGGAACAAAAGATATTAATGCTAATGTATTATTTAATATTAAACAATCTACAGGTCTTACATATGAAGGAATTCTCTTTAACAATGTTGATAATTTTGTAAAAGATTTATTCAATTACTTTTTAAGTTTAATTTTATATAAAGACTTTGATAAAATTACCGATAACAGTTACTTAGATGAAATAGACCATACTGATAAAGTCGTACAAAAAAGTTGTCTGGAACTAGTAAAAACTTTTTCAGAATTTAATATTCAAAGGCGGAATTTTGTTCGCTCCAATGAGACTATAATGGATACATTTGATAAAGAACATGACTTTTTTACTATTCTAAATGGAAAACTTTATAATCCAGCTAGAGATAGAGAACAACCAATTAATGAAAGCACAGTGATTGATTTCGAAAAAATGAACAAGATACTATGGTTCATTATAAAAAATAAATTGATTAAATCTTTTTCAACAAACGTTTGTAATAGTATCTTTAAAGAAGATTGTGATGGCTATCTTACAAACTTTTCAATTTCTAACATTGATAAGAAAATCAATCTATGGTGGGAACAAGTCGTTGCTGTAGAAATAATTCCACAAAGTATCAATAAATTAAAAAATAATCCTCTGTTTAATATTGGTTTTATGGTCGACAACATTTTAACAAATATGGTGAAAGATAATCTCACTCCATCATATCTTAATTCAGTTCCACTGAGATTAGTAGAAGAGGACGGATTTGAAATAAAATTATCAAATAAAAAGTGGTTAACTGCTACTGAACAAGAAAAAGAAGAGATAACAGCTGCGGAAAAAGAAATAAATAAATTTTATAATAGAGAAATTAGTCTAGCTGATCTTCATTCAAAATTTTCGATTGAAAAACTAAAATCTTTTGGAATTGAAGTCACCATGACATATAAACAAAATATTGTTGAACAAGTTAGTTTTGATGAAGTTTTACAAATGGTTAAAAGCCCAAAGGCTACTTCTACTATCAAAAATAATCCTGAAATGGTATCGCATTCTCCTTTTTACGATATAACAAAAAGAAAATTAAAAGAGTTGTCTCCTAATATGAGTAAGGAAGAGTTTAAAAACCAGATTACAGAAACTATATCAAAATACGATATGCCACTTGATTCAAATAATGTTTGCCGAAAAATTGAAGGTTTATTGCAAGAAAATAAGGCAATCGTAAATTACTTTCAAGAACAGTTAAATGAATCACTATTATTTATGGCTCATGAGTTAAATCGTGTTCAACAAGCTTTTTTAACATTAATTAGTGAAGAAGAACTTCTAGAATGGTCATTATAAAAGACTAGTACTACTAGTCTTTTTTTTGCACTAAATTTTACAAAATTTACAACAAAAACAAAGTAGAAAATAAAGTATTTTTATTAATCTTCATTTAAAATGAATCCATCAAAGCTTTGTTAAAGATATTTGAGTTGCAAATCCTATATCTTATTTTAATCATAAATTACCAAAAGGAGTAAATCAAATGACTATTAAAACTAAACACAAACAAGGTGGGTACTCTGTTACAACTGCATCACAATATGTGAATCCTACAAAACTAATTCATAGTTTGAGTACGGAACTTGAACCACAGCAACTTTTTGAGGATGGAAAGCCTACTGGCGAAATCATCGCTTACAAGGCAACCTTCATTCAAGAAGGACTCGAACCGTTTCAAGTTAAGTTTGAAGACAAAATTAAGCTACCTGATTTCATGAGTTTGGTTCAATTCGATAACCTTCAAGCCGTTGAAGTACGCTATAACGTTTACTTTAAAGCTGATGGCATTAAGGAGGTTAAATAATGGTATCTAAAACAGATACCGTCTTGCAATCATACTTACTCCAGAGTCTTAATATGGCTCTTGGATCCTTGATGCAAGGCGAAACAAGTTATACTAACAGTTTTAACATTGTCATTCAAGAGGACGGTTTCATCTTCATCCCACGACTTCCCTGTGCCTATATTTTAGATGATGAACTCTATAATAAAATTTTCTTGATTGCTAACGCATCCCTATACCCACATTATACTTTATTGAAGCAAAATGCAACATACTTTGTCCCTCTAAAAACGGATGATATCCATGTTCAGCGAGGACTCTTCTTTCCGTGGAAGGTGGGAATTTCAAAACGATTGGTCATTCCTGACCTTGATAGATATACAACAAGTTTGCCCAAAGATCAAATTCCAATTATGGAAAATTTTACGCTCAATCTTGATAAGGTCAATCACATTGCAATCTGTGGAAATAGTGGGTCGGGTAAATCTTATGCTCTCACCTATTTACTGAGTGTGCTCAAACACCAATCAGATTTAATTATCGTAGACCCAAAATTTGACACACCTAGTCGTTGGGCTCGTGAACATCAAATTGCAGTGATTCACCCCGTTGAAAATCGATCTAAGTCCGACTTTGTATCAGAAATCAATGAGAAGTTGAGTCAGTGCCTTGAGCTGATTCAAAAACGTCAAGCAATGCTATACGAGAATCCACATCATGAGTTCACTCATATGACAATTGTGATTGATGAAGTTCTTGCATTATCCGAAGGAGTCAATAAGACAATTAAAGAATCGTTTTTTTCACTCTTATCTTCTATAGCCCTTCTAGGACGTGCTACAAAGCTGCATTTACTATTAGTTAGCCAAAGATTCGACCATACTACCATTCCTATTTCAGTCCGTGAACAACTTAATGTCCTCATCCAGATTGGCAACATTAACAAGAAAACGACACAGTTTCTATTTCCCGACCTCGACCCAGAAGGTATTGTTATCCCTACTGGACATGGAACAGGTCTGATTCAAGTGATTGATAATGAACATCCTTATCAGGTGCTTCCACTACTATGCCCAACATATTACACAAAGAAAGGAATTCTTTAATGATGAAAAAATCTTACTTCATGAGTACATTCAACCTCAATATCAATTTAATTCTAGTTTCATTTCTAGCAGGATTTATAAGATGGTTTCTGGATTTTCTATCAAATCAGTTTAAATTAAATCCTCTCAGTTTTTTCGACCTCTCGAAAATCAATGGCTATTTAGATTTAGGAAGCAAATATTCTTATACAGCATTGTCCATCCTTCTATTTATACTATTTGTTTCTGTAATGTTTGAAATTCTGAATCGATTTCGATTTGATAGTCTATTCAACTATTTTAAGTCCGTATACTTTACATTCAAACTTCGTCAGTTTCTGACGCAACGTGAGAAATCAGAAAAAATAACCACGATTAACAATCAAGATATAACTACTTATAATCACATAAATAGTACTTTCAATCACTATGCCCATAAGAGTATCGTAGACATAAGAAAAGATGATGTGACAGTTCTTGTAAAAGTCCCTAGAGATCAGCAAGGGCAAAAAATTTTGTATGATATGACTTCTCAACTAGAAGAAGAGGTTGCAAGCCAACATCCTAACTACTACTTTTCAGCACCTAATCGGATTCGTAATACGCTATGGTTAGTTGGCAAAAAAAGACAACAAGAGGCTATGGCTTGCGTTAAGCAATAGCCAGATAGCCTCTTGACTATTATATAAAATAAATGGGGGTTACTACGACCCCCCATTTATCCAATAATCACTAATCATAGAAATGAGGTAAAAATGGCAAAAGAACAACGTTCTAGCAAGTGGACATTTCTTTTTTATAAGGAAAGTGCTCCTAATGATTATTTTGAAGTTCTTGAAGAATTACATATTCCATTCATTTTAAGTCCATGGCATGATAAAGATATCAATCGTCAAACTGGGAATCTAAAAAAAGCTCATAAACATGGAGCCTTCTTCTTCGATTCGCTCAAAAGCTACACACAAGTTTCTGAGTTAATAAAAGAGAGATTAAATGGTCCATCCCATGTAGAAGTAGTTCAATCACCTAAAGGACTCTTTGATTATTTTACTCACGCTGAAAATAAAGATAAAACTCAGTATGATATAAACGATATTGAAGTTGGCTGTGGATTTAATCTTGATAGATTTCTAGTAGAAGTTAACTCAGACGATTTTCTACAAGAAGTTGTTGATATCATTAATCAAAAAGATTTCACTGAATTTGAAGAATTAGTATGGTATGCACGTAACAATCATAAGCAACTACTTGGACTAATTATCGAACGTACCTACTTCTTCGCTAAATATCTTGATTCAAGGCGATGTAATCCACTACGAAATAAGGTTAAGGATGAAAAAAATGAACAATAATATTCGTATTATCACTTATAATGATTTAATTAAACTAGGTTATGCAAAAGCTACAGCTCAACAAATTATTAGACAAACAAAGTTGAATATGGTAAAACAAGGATATACCATATATAACAATAGACGACTGGGAACAGTCCCGATAGAAGCTGTTGAAGATATTCTTGGCTTTAAGTTACATGAATAGAAAGAAGGTAACTTGTGGCAAAGACAAATTTTCAAGATGTTTATATTGATGAGAAAGGACAATATTTTTATGAAGTAAGCCTTGGAAATGATAAGATAACAGGTAAACGTATAAAGAAAAAAGCTAGAAAAAATGCTATCGGAAAAAAATTTTCATCTGCAAAAGAAGCATATACTGAAGCAATTCGAATAAAAAATGAATATCTACAATCTGATGGATATTCAAACTATGATATGACTTACGAACAGTTTATGAATAGTACTTATCTACCATTCTATGAATCTGAAGTTAGTAAGCATACATTTTCAACCCGACAATCAGCACTAAATTTAATGATTAAACGATTTGGAAGAAAAAGGTTAAATGACATTTCTGTTAGAGATGTACAGAACTTCAGAACATGGCTTCTTTCAAAAAATGGTGGAAATTATTCTCAAGCATATGCCAGTTTAACTTTTGGCATGTTTCGTAAGACTTTAGAATTCGCTGTAAGTATGCAATTTCTTGAAAAAAATGTTTCAATGAATATTAAAGCTATACCCAAAGGGAAAACTCATTCGCAGTATTGGACAAAACAAGACTTTGAAAAAGTTATTAATCAAATCTATATTGATGATTTTTACGAACACCTATGTTTTGTTCTATTATGGCTGTATTTCTGTACAGGATTACGAGTAAATGAAGGTACGGCTCTTTGGTGGAATAACATCAATTTTGATAAAAAACAACTCACAGTAAATCATATGTTGATTATGACTAATAAATCCGATTGGATCCGTCAAAATCATACAAAAACTGATTCAGGATTACGAACTATCTCTTTAGACGATGATACTATTGCTATTCTGAAAAAATGGAAAAAAAGGCAATCACGCATTGGTTCAGTTAATTTTGTTCTTAGTTACGATGGAAACCCTATGTTAAAATCAACCATATCTAGAATAATCAAACGATATGCAAAATTAGCTAATGTTCCAGAAATACAAGCTAAAGAATTAAGACATTCTCATGCTTCATATCTAATTAATGAATTAAATGCTTCTGTTCTTATTGTCTCTAAACGTCTAGGGCATTCTTCCCCTGAAATTACATTAAAACACTACGCTCACTTATGGTCAGGTGTTGATAGGGAATTGGCTGGTGAGATGTCTGGATTAATTTCGATAAAACCTGCCAATAAAACAATGGTACATTTTAACGGCAATCAATCATTGACTAAGAGTCTCCAAAATTGTCGCCAAATAAAATCAAAATAGCAAAATAAGCTATTATATCAACGATTATAGCAACTTAATTCCTCGTTGAATGGGAATAGAGTTTTCTATAATAAAAATAATAGCGCTGAAGCATGAACTTCAGCGTTTTGTAAAAAAGAAAAACATATACTCCTTTCCTTTTGAATTATTTCTAAAAAGAAAACTGTAAAAAATAATCAAAATCATTATGTCGGATAAAAAATCATCAATAACACGTTTAAATAAGAGAAAGAAAGTAAATGGCAAAAAATATTGAACCTAAACTTCGAAAAATTGGAGATTATCTTAAACTAGAGGATAATACAATTTTTACTATTCCAGAATATCAACGAGCATATTCTTGGGGAACAGATCATTGCGATAAACTTTGGCAGGATATTCAAAATTTTGTCGCGAGCAACAATAAAGATTCGTACTTCTTTGGAACTATCATTATTAATTGCCAAGAAGATGATACAAGATTTGGATTGATTGATGGTCAACAGCGTACGACAACCTTTTTACTATTATTAAAGGCATTACTTATTAAAATTAATGATTCGATAAAACAAACCCCAAACGATGAAGATTCTGCAGGACTTCTCCGTGGTCTAAAAGAACGGAGACGAAAGATCATGGGAATTCTTTATAAGGTTGAGTCTGAAGATATTACCGATGAACCTAACAAAGAAAGGGACGGAGAAATATGTAAAAGATTGCTAACTTTAGAAAGCTACTCTATTAACGAACGGTATAAAACAGACCTCTCTTCTATTCTAAATTCTGTAGATTACGATGAAGCGAAAAGTAATGTTATCAAAATCCCATACAAGCAGAAAGATAATAAGTATACAAATTTTTTCCGCAACTTCAACTACTTTTACACAGTCATTGAGGAATTGCCTGCTTCTCAACTAAATATAATTGCAAAAGCTTTTACTGATAATTGTGAAGTGATTGAAATTAAGAGCTGGCAGGTAGAGCAAGCCATAACAATGTTCAACTCTCTTAACTCTGATGGACTTCCGTTATATGATGCAGACATTATATCTGCAAAACTATATGCTATAGCAGAAAAAGATGGTAATGGAAAATAATTTACGAATCTTTGGACAAGCCTCTTATCCCAAATTAGTGATTTAACTAAGAATGGTATTGCTAATATAGATTCTATCTTAATGCAACATATGTACTACACAAGGGCTATACGTGGAGAGACTGTAAGTGATTCGGGTGTTGTAAACGTTACTACACCTGGATTACGAAGATACTATACAGAGATAAATAAGGACTTGCTAAATTCTCCAGTTAATTTATGTAAAGACATGATTAGATTGGCTAAAATATGGAAAAAAATTTCCGAATATCCATGTGTTCAGGTATTGTTAAAATTTAACGAAAATGCAAAACTTTTTCTTTCAAGCTATTTATATAGATTTGATGTAGACAATGTAAAAGAGGAAGGGGTCGAGATCATCGTTGAAAGCCTGTTGAAACTATTTACAATCATGGAGCTGGTAGATGCTGGCTATTCAAGTAAGTATTTTAAGACATTCCTTTTTGCAGAAGAGGTTAAATTAGCTGATAAAGAGATTAGCGAGCTAAAAATCAAACAAGACTTTGAGAATCATCTTCGTTATAATTGGGATAACGAAGATATCAAAAGCGAAATATTGGAGTATAATAAACATAAACTTGTATATTTGAACGAGTATCTATTTGCTAAAGAAACAAAATCAACTTTCCTATTAGGAGATAAATATGATATTGAGCATATAATGCCATTAAGTGGTAAAAATCTACAAGAAATTCGCAAAGATGCCGAGATTAATTCTGAAGAGGAATTTCGTGCAATAGTAAATAAACTTGGAAATAAAATTTTGCTCGAGGAAAAAATCAATCGCTCAATTGGAAATGAATGTTTTAGAACAAAGGTATCTACAACACAAAAGAGTAAATTAGGCTATGTTAATAGCATTTATCCCTTAGCGACTGCTCTTGTAGAAACTTATGGGAATGATGTAAAGCCATATTGGAAAAAAGATGATATTAATAAGGCAACAGAGAAAGCTAGTAATCGTATAGTGAGATTTATCTTTGGATAAAAAATAGTGTAGGCTGAAGAGAATTCTTTAAAACTAGCTTGCTACAATTATTCTTTGTCAGATTTAAATGAAGTAACAATAGAAAATAAGAACGGAAATAGATTTTCCTGTAAGATAATACTGCTGGATCATGAACTTCAGTGGTATTATTTTTTATGATCTTAATATTAGGAAAATTTTTCAACCCCTACTCCTCTTTTTAAATCCCTGAAACCATGCTATAATATAGTAACTATAGATCCAATAACCTGACTATAAAAGTCAGCGATAAAGATTTCTTACATCATCCGTAAGTATTATTCTACTCTGATTCATATTATAATGAAAGTAACAAAAAATGGAGGTGTTTCACATGGACACAATTTTACGAGTAGAATCATTAAAAAAGTATTATGGGAAAGGTCCCAATATTACCAAAGCCTTGGATAGCATATCTTTTCAAGTTGTAAAAGGTGAGTTCTTAGGAATTATGGGGAGTAGCGGTTCTGGGAAAACAACTCTTCTTAACTGTCTAGCCACAATCATCAAGCCAACTGACGGTTCCATTCAAATGCAAGAAAAGTATTTAGGTCAGTTAAAAGGGAGCCAATTAGCAGATTATAGAGGCAAGGAAATTGGCTATCTCTTCCAGAATTTTGAGCTTTTGGACAATCTGACTGCCAAAGAGAATATTTTACTTCCCTTATCTTTGCACAAGGTCGATGCTAATGAAAGCAAGGTTCGGTTAGAATTGCTTTCCCAGTATCTGGATATTTCTGAACTTCTAAATAAGTTCCCATCTCAATTATCAGGTGGTCAACGGCAAAGGGTAGCTGCTGCGCGTGCCTTGATTTTAGACCCTAAGATTGTATTTGCAGATGAGCCCACAGGAGCTTTGGATTCAAAAAATGCGACCATTTTGATGCAAAAATTATCCGAAATGAATCAAGTGGAAGAAACCACCATTCTCATGGTGACCCACGATTCAGTCGCTGCCAGCTTTTGCAACCGCATCTTGTTTATCCAAGACGGAAAACTATTCCATGAAATCCGTCGCGATTATCCAAGAGAAAGTCAAGAAGACTTCTACCACAGAATACTAAAGGTCATGGCGGCCCTAGCTGGAGGTGATGGCAATGTTTTCTAAATTAGTCTCAAGAAATAGCAAGAGAGATCGAAAAAATAATGGCTTGTACTTCAGTTCCATGGTTCTTTCTATTATCTCCTTTTACATCA